>Ga0316208_1000263_pt1 | contig 70755 bp, 59 predicted proteins | sample 3monopyrite_MG_FD_204944 | JGI IMG/M metagenome (GOLD analysis project Ga0316208, IMG submission 204944) | Microbial mat bacterial communities from mineral coupon in-situ incubated in ocean water Damariscotta River, Maine, United States -... | ecosystem: Environmental > Aquatic > Marine >... | reverse complement strand
CTGTCACTTTTTTGTCGTTAAAAACTATTTTTGTTTTCGGAATAGGGCCTTTCAATAAGACTTCTGTAAAACGAGAATAATAGGTCATTCCCCGAAGAATATTTGGAATTTTAGGATGTAAATCTTCTGTTAAATAGGTCGTATCAACCCTTGGGTAAGTAGTTAGTTTTTTCTCATAGAGTCCTTGAATGAGCTTCAATGTTTCATCGGCTGAAAAACCAAATTTTTTATTGGCGTCCACTTGCAATGACGTTAAATCATACAACCTCGGATTGCCTTCTTTGCCTTCTTTTTGCTCAAAGGAGGTGATTTCAAATTCCTTGTTTTTGAGGTATCCTAGCCCTTGTTTTGCTTTCTCGTCTGTTTTAAGTCGAGGGATTTGACAGGCAAATTCTTGGTCTTTGTATTTTGTTTTTAACTCCCAATATTCAACGATAGTGAACGCGTCAATTTCTTTTTGACGGGCAACAATCATAGCTAGAGTAGGGGTTTGTACTCTTCCAATAGATAAGGTTGACTTTCCTTGCCCAAATTTTTTGGTAAACAGACGAGTCCCATTAATACCTAACATCCAGTCTCCTATTGCTCTTGCGCTTCCCGCAGCATAAAGGTTATCGTATTTTTCTGCAGGCTGTAATTTCTCAAAGCCTTCTTTAATCGCTTCTTCCGTCAATGAAGATATCCACAAGCGTTTTATTGGGGCTTTACATTTTGCTTTTAATAAAACCCAACGTTGAATAAGTTCACCTTCTTGCCCAGCATCCCCACAATTAATCACTTCATCACAGTTTTGGACTAACCGCGCAATGGTGTTAAATTGTTTTTCGACACCTTGATTTTGAATGAGCTTAATTCCGAAATTTGAAGGAGAAATGGGCAAATCTTCTAACTTCCAGTACTTCCAGTTTTCGTTGTAATCGTGCGGTTCTTTTAACGTGCAAAGATGTCCGAAAGTCCATGTGATTTGGTAACCATTACCTTCAAAATAACCATCGTGACGCTGTTTGACCCCAAGAATCTCTGCGATGTCTTTTGCTACACTTGGTTTTTCCGCAATACAGACTTTCATTTTTTGGTGTATTTAACAACAGAAAAACTAGCGGCATGTCTATCGTCTTTTTCTTGCGTTCGCATCGTTTCAACATTCCAGTCGCATAGTTCAAATGTGGGAAAGAAAGTATCAGCATCATAATTTTCGTTGACATGCGTGATAATCATTTCATCTACCATGTCCGCATCCATTGCCAAGCGATAGACTTCACCGCCACCAATAATAAAAAGCGTTCTTTCTTCATTCTTCGAGAATAAATTCTGGCATTCTTTCAAGTTGTTAATAATGACGCAGTCTTCTGCAGAATAAGATGTATTTCTTGTTAGAATAAGATTCTCTCGATTGGCAAGTGGTCTATATTTCTCCGGAATTGACTCAAAATTCTTTCTTCCCATCACAACAATGTGTCCTGAAGTTGTTTCTTTGAAGAATTTCATGTCTGCAGGCAAATGCCACATGAGGTCATTGTTTTTACCAATTCCTCGTGATTTATCCATCGCAACTATTAATACTGTCTTCATTTTCCTTGCTTATTTTACGGAAGTCACATGACCGTTGGTAACTATAACGATGTTTTGTTCTGACGAAATATGACAGTCCGTTAGAAATCGTACATTCATTTCAGCTTCTATTTTTGAGTCATACACTCCATAAAGAATGTGTTGCTGTCCTCGGTAATCAACAGTTTTAAAAAGTGAATTTTTCATATACTGATTTGAAAGCAAACTAGGATCAGTCTCTTTCAATTCGATAGAATAATAGGAGGTTAAATATTTTTGATACAATTTACCTAGCGCAGAGTTTTCATCAACGATAGATTCTACAGCACCTATGTTATGTTCTTTATATAACTTTCTACTATCACCAAAGAAATAATTTTTGCGTTGTCTATTTTCTGCATCAATGAAACCTGGGCGAAATTTATTGTAATCAAAGTCTGGGAGAATGTAATACTGTGTTATAGCTCCTTCTTTCTTTTTTAGTACGTAAATGAGGTTGTAACCAACATCGCCTAGCTCTACTTTTTCATTCTTTTTCTCCAATTCTACACCAACCATTACACCACCTCTTGTTGGTCGCGTTTGCATGTTGGAAACAAAATTCCCTAAGGACCAAACAGTCAATTGTTCTTCGTTATTTGCATTCATTTTCTTCTGAATGGGCTGGACAGTATGAGGATGCCCTCCAATCACCATATCGATACCGACTTTGTAACAATAGGCTTCCCATTTTTTCTGGTAACCATCGGGTAATGAACGATATTCTTTGCCCCAATGGAGGTTGCAAATAATATAATCGGCTTTTAGTGCAACCGCTCTTTCGACATCTTTACGAACCACGGAACTATCAATATAATTGATAATCAAAGGTTTTTCAACAGACAATCCATTGGTTCCATAAGTGTAATTGAGAATAGCAATTTTCATCCCATTTTCTTCGAGAATTAAAGGGTAATTTTTATCTCTTTCCTCCTTGTTTCTGAATGTACCTGTATGTACCAGTTCTAATTCGTCAAGTTTGTCTAATGTTCTAATAACCCCTTTTGAACCTCTATCGCAAGAGTGATTATTGGCAGTTAGAATAACATTAAAACCTGCATTTTTTAAAGTAATTGCCAAATCATCTGGGGCAGAAAACTGAGGATAACCTTTGAATGGTTTTCCTGCCAAAGTCACTTCGAGATTAGCAATTTTAAAATCATACTCATTGATAATTGGCTTAATAAACTTAAAACCATCATCATATTCGTAACCGCCCCCAAAAGCTTTATTATGCGCGGCCTCGATTTGACCATCATGTTGCATTACATCTCCGACAAAGATTAAATCAAGTTGTTCATTTTGGCTGAATGCACTAAATGAAAGAAGGAATAAAAGTGTGCTATACAGCAACTGCACCTTTGATATGTGGGTGTGGATCATAGTTAATAAGTTCAAAATCTTCATAGTTGAATGCAAAAATATCTTTTACCTCTGGATTGATTTTAAGTGTAGGTAATTCTCTACATTCTCTGCTCAATTGTAACTCAACTTGGTCAAAATGGTTACTGTATATGTGTGCATCACCAAATGTATGCACGAAATCGCCAACTTCTAAGTCACAAACTTGAGCCAACATCATTGTTAGCAACGCATAAGAGGCGATATTGAAAGGTACTCCTAAAAAAGTATCGGCAGACCGCTGATATAACTGACAACTTAACTTGCCATCGGCCACATAAAACTGAAACATGGTGTGGCAAGGAGGGAGTGCCATGTTATCAACGTCTGCAACATTCCATGCTGAGACAAGATGTCGTCTTGAGTCAGGGTTATTTTTTAGGTTTTCAACAAGCTTTGTTATCTGGTCAATTGTCCCTCCATTTCCATCAGGCCAGGAACGCCATTGATGACCATATACAGGACCTAAATCGCCGTTTTCATCTGCCCATTCATCCCATATTTTAACTTTATTATCTTGCAAAAATTTCACATTGGTGTCGCCTTGCAAGAACCATAATAATTCTATGAAGATAGAGCGTAAGTGCAATTTTTTGGTTGTTACACACGGAAAACCTTTACTTAAATCAAATCTCATTTGGTAGCCAAAAACGGATTTAGTTCCCGTTCCCGTTCTGTCTTCTTTCATTGTCCCATTCTCAACAATGTGTCTCAATAAATCGTGATATTGTTTCATTAGAAAGTGCTCATTTTTATTGCAAACCCGAATTTAGTTCTTTTGATTGAAAGTAAAAAGAGAATGTTGGTAAATGCAGGGAATGTTGAAAAGTCTTTAGTTGGTTTTTTTTTGTGTTTGATAATCAAAATTGTTTTCTCACGACTTTTGAGTATATTCGTTCTATGACAAAATGGATCTTCACATTGCTTTTTATTCTCCCAATAATGGTTTCTGCTCAGAAAGAAATACAATTAAAGAGAAAGTATTTTGGAAAATACAAAGGTGAAATCGCAGGATATAATATTGATACAGGTGAGAAAATAATGCGCGTAAGTTCCAGTGCAATCTATATTGAAATTAGCAAGAATGAGATATCTATCACAATCGGGAACAACAAACTGAAAGGGAGTTACGAAGTCATGTTTAAGGCGCAGACCTATTTTCTAGTTGATGCTGAAATTGAAGGTCAATTGGCAACGGAAAGAATAATTATCTATAAACGTGGCAGAAAAGTGGCAAGAGATGGGATGTTTCCACAACCCGTGACGCAGCTGAAGAAATATAAGTGATAAATTATGTCACGATAACCAATTCGAAATAGCGGTTGCGACGTCATAACTTTTCTCTATATGCCCCATATGTCCACAATTATCTAGTAAATCAATTTTCAAAGAGCATTCTTCCAGTGATTTACGCATTTTTTCGGAAGATATAATTGGATCCTCTTTACCTTGTATGATGAGAATTCTATTTGCATTTTTTAGAACGAAATTAGTGTTGTTTTTACGCTTGCTCATCGCAATAGAAAAAAGTGCGATTGTCTCTGAGTTGATAGCGACAGCTTCTTCAATAAGTGCTGTAATTTCTGTATTGTTCGCTCTCGGATCAAGAAATAAGTTTGGAATAGCCTCGTAAATGAAAAGTTTTTTATTGGTTTTCACCACATTAGAGATTCTCAATCGATCTATTTTCTTTTGTTCGTTATCTTCCCAAAAATTGGAATTAAGAAGGATTAACTTATCACAACGGACATCTATTTTCATCAATTCTATTCCAATATATCCACCCATAGAATGGCCGACGAGATGATATTCTTGTATGTTTAACTCATCTATTACTCGCTTCACTTCTTTGGCAACCGATTGCATAGAAAAGAGAGTCGTTTTTGTGAAGTCAGAGGTACCATGTCCGGGCAAGTCAATGAGAATTTTTTGATTGTTTTGTGAAAGTGAAAGATACTCCCACATAGATATCGACTCTAAAAATCCATGTAAAAAAACAACAGGGTAACCATTTCCGACTACCCTGTAATTAAGAAGTGTGTTGGTTGAATTATTCATTCATCAGCGTTTCTATTTCATCTGCTTCTATAGGAATATCACTCATTAAATTGAATGGTGCCCCAGATTCTTGAACGATTAAATCATCTTCTAATCGAATTCCTAAATTTTCTTCGGGTATATATATTCCAGGCTCACATGTAAAAACCATTCCTGCTTTTATAGGCTCGTTGTATAAGCCCACATCATGTGTATCTAAACCAATAAAATGAGAAGTTCCATGCATGAAATATTTCTTATAAGCTGGCCAGTTAGGGTCTTGATTTTTGATGTCTGTCGAGTCAATTAACTTTAACTTTAGAAGTTCAGCTTCCATTAGCTTACCTACTTCCTTATGATAATCGTCCATTAAGACTCCCGGAATTAGCAATTTTTCTGCCTCCTTTTTTACATGTAAAACGGAATTATAAACATCCTTTTGCCGTGCGGAAAACTTACCGTTAACAGGGAGGGAACGAGTCAAGTCAGAAGCGTAATTTGCATATTCTGCTCCAACGTCTAATAGAATAATGTCGCCATCTTTGCATTGTTGATTATTCTGTATGTAATGCAATACACAAGCATTTGCTCCAGAAGCTACAATAGGCGTGTAGGCAAAGCCTTGAGACTTTCTATTCAAAAACTCGTGCATAAATTCAGCCTCAATTTCATACTCCCATATGCCAGGCTTGATGAACTTCAGAATTCTTTCAATACCAGCCTTTGTAATGTTACAAGCAGTTTGCATCAGATCAATTTCGATTTTACTTTTTACAGAACGAATAGCATGTAAAATTGGTGCACTTTTTCTCAAAGAATGTGCAGGATAATCACGTTTTACTTCTTTAATAAAACGATCTTCTCTTGTTTCTACAATAGTGCTTGCGCGAAGATGCTCATTGGTATTGAGGTAGATAGAATCTACTTCTGCCATCATTTGTTTAAATATTTTATTAAAATCATCAAGCCAATATACTGTCTTGATTCCAGAAGTTTCAAAGGCAGCCTTCTTTGTCAATTTTTCACCTTCCCAGACAGCAATGTGTTCGTTTGTTTCTTTTAGAAATAAAACCTCCCGATGTGCCTTGTTCTTCGAAAATGGAGAAAGGACAAGTATACTTTCTTCTTGGTCAACACCAGAAAGGTAAAAAATATCTCTGTGTTGTTGGAAAGGCAAGGTGCTATCCGCACTTACAGGGTAAATGTCGTTAGAATTAAAAACAGCCAATGCGCTTTTGTCCATTTGACCGATGTACTCTTTTCTATTGTGAATAAAGAGTTCTGAATTAATTTGAGTGTACTTCATACTTGAATTGTTATAGACTGTGAAAGTAATTATTTTATGCTAATGCAGAATCATTCAGGTCTGTATTTTTAAGATTAGTAGTCGTTCAAAATTACAACGTAAATAGTTTACGTTCTTCTATTGGATATTTGTAGTGTACAAAACAAAATAATTATGAGAACAATAGGAAAAACAATCGAAATTAAAAGTATCCAATTCGAATCTAATGATTCAGACGTGTTGATAAAAGGGAGCGTTAAACAAGGTGACTTAGCTTATCCAACTGATGTGTTAGTGTCTCAAAAGCAATTAAATAAGATAGTAAATCAATTAACCAAACAAAATGCACAATTTGATTTCAACACGTATCTTTTAGTCGAAGAAATGTACAACAATGAGCGTATGTTTACAGCAGAATTTGATTCTGATGTTAATGCAAAATTACTCCTACATGAATTATTGAATATTCAATCGTATGTTCAAATAAGAGCGTAATGAAATAATTTCGCCTTTTAAAGCAACCATTTCGATGAATTTTCGTAATTTAGTTGAACTATTCTCTCTTTTTTGAGAGTTTTGAAAAATTAACACTACTGAATTATGCATAAGAAAGGAATATTTATAGTTGGACTTATTGGAATTATTGCTAGTTCATGTACAAAGCATGAGGTAATTCCTGCACCTACTCCACAGGTAGATTTAAAGTGTAGTTTTCGAGGTGATATTGGAGGTGCGTTTGTTGAATATACTGAAAACGTTGATAATTACTCATGCTTTCCAAGTATTTCAAAACAGACGTTGAACGGTATTACGAATGCACAGTATTTGTTTTCAATGACTTCAACATCTCAAGTTCAGTCAATTCAAATAGCAATGGGTAGTCTTTCTTGGAGTGATCCGACAGGTACTCAAACACCAGCGTTAACTTTATTCAATAGTTTCTTTACATCTAATGACATGCCCAATTATTCTGATTTAGCTTTAAACGGGTTTGAAGTTACTTATAGAGATGCCTCTGGTTTGTATTGGAAATCTGATGAAGCAAGCGCACTTCCGCAAACAGTTGCTTTTAATCCAAACAGCATAAAGCAAGAATCTGATGCATCAGGCGATTATTCGTTATTTAATTGTGATTTCTCTTGTCCTGTATATCGTACATATAGTGTTGTTGATATTTCGGTAGTTCCTCAGACAGTTCCTCCTACTATGAGAGATTCTGTCGCATCAATTTTGATTGAGAATGCTATTTACAGGGGATATTTTAAAAGATAATTGAATATCTGCTAAAGACTGCGGATGTAAATGAGTAAAAGTTTAAAGATAGCCATAGTAGGGGATTTTAATTTCACCTTCAATTCGCATCACGCTACCAATCTAGCACTAGATCATTCAGCTTATTTTCTAGACATCGATATCAATTACTATTGGGTAAAACTAAAAGAGTTGGTTAAATTCAAGCCACAGCAATTCTACCAATACGATGGTTTCGTAATAGCCCCAGGGCCCATCAAGAATCCATTTTTTTTACACGGGATTATTAAAGAGATTATAGCAAAAAAAATTCCCACTCTAATTACCGGTGATGGATACAAGACATTAGTGGATGTTCTCGTCAGCACATACAGACTGAGTTCTCAGAGTGAAAAGCTTATCTCAGATAATCTTGTTGAAGGACAAACTTTTGAAAAGGTAATAATTCGACCTCATTCTCCTGAATTTATTCAATTGTATGAGAATTATTCAACCGTTGAACTTACTAGTACACGATATAGTCTATACCCTCAGTTAATTGAAGAATTGAAAGAGGATATTGCAGATATTGAAGCCTATAATCAATTTGAGGACCCAGAAATAATTAGTTTAAAAAATCATGATTTTTTTGTGGGTTGTGGTTTTTGTCCGCAAATCTCCTCCACAAGAGAGATTCCACACCCATTGATTTATACGTTTATTAAGGCCTGTATAATTGCGTTGGAGAAAGCAGGTTAAACTTTTTTATTTTTCTGGTTTTCTTCAAAAACAACATCTACCAAATAGTTTCCACTATCTGCTGCGTTAACTGCTAAGACATCACAGCGCTCGTTCTCAGGGTGTCCATCATGGCCTCTAACCCATTCAAATTGTAAGTTGAATTTAGGATGCACACGGAGAAACCTCTTCCAAAGGTCAGCATTCTTTTTTCCCTTGAAATTTTTCTTCTCCCAACCAAAAACCCATTTTTTTTCAATTGAATCAATCACGTACTTGGAGTCAGAATATATTTTTATGGGATGCTTATTTGTTTTGAGTGATTCCAAAGCAACAATCACGGCTAATAATTCCATACGATTATTCGTTGTCATTCTATAACCTTGGGAAAGTTCTTTTTCTTTTCCGTTGAAACGCATAACAACTCCATAGCCGCCATTCCCTGGATTTCCTTTTGCCGAACCATCGGTGTATATTTCTATCAAATTGGACATTCTAAGTACGAAGATATACATTTTATAAGTGATACTTTGAAAACTTTAACCTCAAAATTTGTTTCCTAAGTTTACTTGTCTTTATATTTGCAGAATGGAGGAGAAAAAATTAGAAATTCTAGAAAGAGCCGCCGCTGTATATTTAAAATACGGAATAAAAAGCGTCACGATGGATGATCTGGCGAGAGAGTTGGGAATGTCAAAAAAAACAATTTATAAGTTTTTTAAGGACAAGAATGAATTAATATTTGAGATTATTTCTATGAAAATAGAGATGGAACAAGCCGTTTGTTGCAGTACCACCCAGCAATCTGATAATGCCATTGACGATATGATGTCAATAAGTAAAATTGTAACAGAAAATATTGGAAATATTAACCCAGCTGTTTTTTATGATTTGCAGAAATACTACCCTGAGGCATGGGCAATTATTGAGAAGCATAAATGGAGCTTTGTATTGGATATGATAACCGAAAATATTGCTAGAGGAGTCAAAGAAGGACTATATCGGAAGGATATCAATGGGTTGATTGTTGGAAAAATATATGTTATAGGAATTGACATGATTATGAATCCAGAAGTTTTTCCATGGCCAGAATTTAAATTTGAAGATCTTTTTAAAGAAATTATTCGTTTCCAAATGAGTGGAATGGTGAATGAAGAAGGTAGGAAACTATTAAAATGTGTAATATGATGAAAATGAATACTATCGCTGCGGCTTTTTGTACCTTGATTTTAAGTTTACCGCTATATTCTCAATCATTCTCAATCGAAGAGGCTAAATCTTATGCACTTGAGAATAATTTAACGATTGCTGAAGCAAACAATGAAATTGAGATAGCTCGATTGAAAATCACCGAAATAAGAGGGGCGGGATTACCTCAAGTTGATATAAATGGGAATTTTAACCATTTTATCAACTTACCCGTTACAGTTTTAGAAGCTAGTTTTTTTAACCCTCAGGCTGCCCCTGGTGAAACGATATCTTTTGAAGCAGGTACTAAATATACCTCTAACGGTACTTTTCAAGTGAGTCAATTAATTTTTAATGGCTCATACATAGTAGGCCTGCAAACAGCCAGCCTATTCGCTGAGTTTCAAAAAAATGTAACTGATCAGTCAAGGGAAGATGTTATCTTTAATGTAATTCAAGCCTATCAACTAACTGCGGTTGCAAAGGACAATCTTGTTTTTATGGATTCTCTTGTCATTAATACTGAATTAATGATAGAGCAACAGAAAAATTACCTGGACCTTGGCATATTGAAACAAGAAGACATGGACCAATTGAGTTATTCTCTCATTAATGCAAAATCTGTTCAAACAGCTGCTAAAATTCAGTATGAGAATACAAAATCGATGTTAAAATTGGCGATGGGTTACCCGATGAAGGAAACTATTTCAATTACCAATTCGACGGCTGAGCTATTAGAGAAAAAGGCTCTTTCTTCTGGTGATATACAGAGTAATTTAACATATACCGTATTGGAGAAAAGTGTTTTGCTTTCAGAATTAAATTTAAAAAACAACCGTTTTGCCAATTTGCCTTCATTGAATGCTTTCTTTCAGCAGTCTTACAATGCGTATCGAAATGAATTTGACTTGTTCGCCGCTGAGAAATGGTTTCCTCAAACCGTCTGGGGATTGCAATTGAATGTACCAATATTTTCAGGCTTGTCTAGATACGCTAGAACTTCTCAAGCCAAAGTGGAACTGCTTAATTCAGAAAACAAACTTGCTCAAATGGAGCAAAATCTACAATTTCAAGAAGTGCAATCAAGAAACAACTTAAGGGGTGCAAAAAATAAATTTGACTTACAAAGAGAAAACGTGATTTTAGCGAATTCTATTTATGATAAAGCAATCACTAAAAAAGAAGTCGGAAACGGAAATAGCATTATTGTTACTCAAAAACACAATCAATTATTAATGGCCCAAGCTCAATATATTGGGTCTATGGCCGAGCTGTTTCAAGCAAGGTTGGCAATCGATAAATTATACAACAACATTTTACCAAATAAATAAATTATGAATTTGAAATCAATTTTATCAATAACAATTCCAGCGATTTTAATTTTTTCGTCTTGTTCAGAGATAGAAGAAAAAAAAGAAGAGCAAAGTAAATATCCTTTCGTGAAATTAGAGAAAGTGGAATCCAAAAAGTTTATCCATGAAATTCGTATTCAAGGAAATGTGGAGACGGATAAAGATGTTCTTTTAACAGCTGAAATGGGAGGACTAATTACTTCTGTTATTGTAAAGGAAGGGCAAAAAGTTTCAAAAGGACAAACGATTGCCACAATAGATGCAGCAATTTTATCTTCTAATGTTGAGGAACTAAAAACGTCTTTAGAGTATGCTGAATATATGCTCAACAAACAAGAAGAGTTGCAAAAAAGAGGGGTTGGGTCAGAGTTTGATTTAGAAGCGACTAAAAACCAAGTAAATTCTCTAAAATCTAAAATGAATTCGTTGAATACCCAAAGAGGGAAAGCAACTATCAGAGCTCCATTTACAGGTGTAATTGATAATGTGTTTGCAAGAAAGGGCCAAATGGCAGGTCCTCAATCTCCTGTTGTTCGATTGGTCAACAATAAAACAATAGATATTGTGGCATCGCTGTCGGAAAAACACATTGCGAATGTTAAGGTTGGAACACCTTTAGTCGTTTCATTTCCAAATTATTTGGATACAGCCATCTATCTTAAAGTGACCAATGTTGGAAATTATATTGAGCCAACAAATCGTACGTTTAGAATTATGTCAACAATTAAGAATAACTCTTTTTTACTACCCAACATGTTGGCGGAAGTTGCAATTACAGATTATGAAGTGGAAAATGGTATAGTAATACCTTCTAAAAGTATTCTAAAAGATCAGGACAATAATGATTTTGTCTTTGTTGCCAAGGAAAAGGAAGGGAATTTTGAAATTTCTAAAGTAAATGTTGTAGTTGTTAAAAAATACAATGGTGAATCATTAGTCAAAGAAGGAATCAAAGAGAATCAACTTATTGTAGTTGAAGGAGCAAGAGGAGTCACAGAAGGAGATATTGTAAGAGATAAATAATACAAATTTATTTCAATAGTATATTATAGAATTTAAAATCATTAATTATGTCAGAAAAAACTAAAGGTTTTGGGCTTTCAACACTTGCTGTGGGTAACAGAAAGACAGTGTTTCTAATTGCTGCAATTATTTTATTCGGTGGACTTTTTTCCTATCAATCAATGCCGAAAGAGAACTTCCCTGAAATTCAAATTCCCGAAATTTATGTCGGGATAGCAAAACCGGGATCTTCTCCAAAATACATGTCGGAGAAAATTGCGAAATCCATTGAGAAGGAGCTAGGGGGAATCAAATTGGTTGATGAAATAAATTCTAATGCTGTTCATGGTTATGCAACTATACGTGTCAAATTTGACTTTAAAATGACCGTTGATAAGGGTTTACAGAAAGTGAAAGACGCCGTTGACAATGCACGTGCAAAATCTGATTTTCCAGAGCTGCCTGTTGAACCTAATATTTTCGAGATGGACCCTTCCAAAATGCCCATCATGAACATTAACCTTAGAGGTGCTAACGCTTCCTTGTTGAAAGAAATTGCCGAAGATTTAGAAGATCAAATTGAGGACTTATCTGAGATAAGTGAAGTTGATATTCGTGGTATTCAAGAGCAAGAAATGACGATTGAAGTTGACCCTATAAAGGCACAAGCTGTTAATGTGACAATTGAGGACATTCAATCAGCTGTTAATGCAGAGCATCAAACAATACCTGGGGGGGGATTGCTTTCTGATGGAATTCGTAAGACGATTAGAATAGAAGGTGAATTTAAAGACGCTTTTGAGTTGTCGGATGTCATTGTAAAGCAAGACGAGTTTTTGCCTGTCCGTCTAGGAGATGTTGCAAAAGTCTATTTTGGCAATGGAGATACAACTTCCTATGCGAGAGAGTTTGGCTCACCCGTCGTAATGTTAGATGTTAAAAAGCAAGGTGGAAAGAACTTGTTAGATGCATCGGACAAGATCATTGAAATTATCGAAATTGCACAAACTGATGGTACTATTCCGAGAGGCACTACTATTTCTATTACTAATGACCAGTCTAATAAGACTAGAGAAATGGTGTCCAATTTGGTCAATTCTATTTTACTAGGAATAATCCTCGTTGTCGGTGTTTTACTTTTCTTTTTAGGTCTAAGAAATGCACTATTTGTGGGAGTTGCTATTCCACTTTCAATGTTTATGTCGTTTTTGATATTACAAACAATGGGAGTCACTTTGAACGTGATGGTTCTGTTCTCTCTTGTTCTTGCGCTAGGAATGCTGGTGGATAATGGAATTGTAATTGTTGAGAATATATACCGACACATGGACGAAGGAAAATCGCCTGTTAATTCAGTGATTGATGGTGTTGGAGAGGTTGCTTTGCCTATTATTGCATCTACTGCAACAACTCTTGCAGCATTTTTGCCTTTGGCACTTTGGCCAGGTATCATGGGAGAATTCATGAAATACCTTCCTATCACACTGATGATCGTTTTAGGGTCTTCTTTATTTGTTGCATTGGTTATTAACCCTGTTTTAGCGGTTGTTTATATGAAAGTAGGTGATACAGAATTAAACAGAAAAAAAGTATTGATCAATGCTGCAGTGCTTATTGGTGTCGGTTTAATATTCGTTCTTTTAGGTTCCCTTGGAATGGGTAATTTACTGATGTTTATTGGACTGATTGTTCTATTAAATTACTTCGTATTAAGCCCTGGTACTAAGAAATTCCAGAATGGATTTTTGCCAAAATTAGAGAATAGATATAAGAATTTTTTAGTCTATGCTCTTGGAGGAAAAAGACCGATACGATTTTTTATGGCAACAGTGGCACTTTTATTTTTCTCGTTTGCGTTGATGACGTTTTTCCCACCGAAAATAGATTTCTTCCCAGTCAATCAACCCAACTATGTCAATGTATTTATTTCTCATCCAATTGGTACCGACATAACAGTTACAAATGAAACAACTTTGGATGTTGAAGAAAAACTAAACACGATTCTTGCTGAGTATTTGGAGGAAAAGGATTCTGAGAATAGCATTATCGAATCCATTATAGCTCAGGTTGGAGAAGGAACAAGTGATCCTGCTCAGGGGGTTGCAATGGGTAATACACCTCACAAAGCTCGTGTCACCATTAACTTTGTAGAATCGCAATACCGAGGAAATATTTTGACTTCAGATATTCTTAAGAAAATTCAGGCAAATCTCAAAGGCCAATTTACAGCAGACATCGAAGTCTCTGCAACGAAGAATGAAGAAGGTCCACCGCAAGGTGCTCCGATTAGTATGGATGTAACGGGAAAGGGTGAATACAAAGATTTAATTGCCGAAGCGCAGAAAATCAAAACATTTTTATCTCATAAAAATGTAAAAGGAGTTGAAAAGCTTAAACTAAATGTAGAGGTGAATCGACCGGAAATTCCAATAATTGTTGACAGAGACCAGGTGAGAAAGTTGAATGCATCTACTTATCAGGTTGGTATGGCTATTAGAAAAGCCCTGCTTGGACAAGATATTTCGACTTTTACACAAGATGAAGAATCGTATGATATCGTGGTGAAGTTTAACAAGAGAAACAGAGAGAGTTTAGACGCATTATTGGATCAGCGAATGATTTTCAGAAATAACAAAGGAAAGATGATGAACATACCTATTCGTTCAGTTATTGAGAATCCTAAAGAAGTTTCGTCCTATACTGCGGTTGTAAGAAAAGACCAAATCCCGTTAGTTACCATTACCTCGGCATTGACTGAAGGTGAGAATGCAACAGTTGTTGTTGATACCTTAAAAGCGATGATGGAGACCTATGAAAGTGAAGGAAACTTAAGCGCTGGAGTGGAATATAAATTTTCTGGTCAAAATGAAGAGCAAGCAAAAGAAATGGCTTTTTTAAGTAAGGCGCTTTTGATAGCTGTCTTTTTAATTCTCTTAATTATAGTTGCACAATTCAATTCATATTCGATGCCAGCGGTAATTATGTTAACAGTTTTGCTTTCACTTATTGGAGTATTATTAGGACTGCTAATTTCAAGGCAAAATTTTGTAATCATGATGACGATGATTGGTATAATTTCGTTAGCTGGAGTTGTTGTAAATAATGCCATAGTTTTGATTGACTATACCAATCTCATTCGAAAGAGAAAACGAAAAGAATTGGACCTCGGAGAATACGACATTCTTCCATACGACCAAATCGTTGAATCAGCAATTGAAGGTGGAAAAACTAGATTGAGACCTGTTCTTCTGACCGCTATTACAACAATATTGGGATTGATACCTCTTGCAGTAGGTTTCAATATAGATTTTTACAGTTTTTTCACTACTTATGATGCTAAAATTTACATTGGTGGTGATAATAACGTCTTTTTTTCACCCATGTCATGGGCAATTATTTATGGACTAACTTTTGCAACCTTTTTAACTTTAGTCATAATTCCAGCTCTTTATTTGTTGATGTTTAAGTTAAAGGTATGGTTGTACAAAGTGTTCAAGACAAAAATGAGGAGTAACATATAGAAATACTGAATAGAATGAGATATTAATCCTATTCTAGTCGTTTTACCTCAGTGATACTGTCTAATGCATGATAAATAAAACTGACTAAATGTAGCATTTGATTGCGGCCTTTCTTTTGCCCTATTTTGGACACTATAAATATGGAGGCTGTTAAAATAATGCCAAGAGGAATTATCCATAGCCACGTTTTATCAGCATTATTTATGTATTTGACAAGACTAAATATTCCTCCAAATGTCGAGCCTATGAAGAGGAATGCATACATGAACGTGAACATCGCCCAAACCGTTTGTCTAGGGCCGATTAGACAAGAAACGGTTGTATAATCATCGTATTCTTCTTGTTCAATGCGAACGGTCATTTCAGGTGACCAATAATGTTGTTCGTGTCGAGGAGTTTTAACGAAAATATATGACTGTGATCTCTCTCCAGAAACCGTTTTGTCTTTGATAAGTCTTTGGTTAACGTTCTCTAATGCTTTTTCTGCATTTAAGTTGATCTTCAACTTAAATCGAGGCCGTATTTCTCCTAGAATGGAATGATTTAAGCGATTAAAAGCCATGAGCTAATATAAGGAAAAATAGATAAATGGAAGAAGTGAGAGTTATTCAATACTTTGATGAATCAAGGAACGAATGATTTAGTGATGAAGTGGACTCCTGCTAAAAGTTTATCGCTCGTGATCTACTATATATCTCGCTCCATTAAATATTTAGCAAGAGAAAGTAAATTTTCTTTATTAGAATTCGAAACGCTTATTTTAGACAGATCTAATTTTGCCTGTTTATAAAAATCATTCATACGCTCTTTGCAAAGCTCTTTAACCTTTAGTTGGTCAAATAATTGACGAGTGCGCGTAATTTTCATCTCTATATTGGTTTCCTCTTGTAACTGCTTAAGAATTTCTCGTTGCTCTTTGGTAGAATTAACAATAGCTGTTAGATGTAAGAGCGTTTTCTTGTTAGAAATAACATCTCCACCTACTTGTTTTCCAAATTTTTCAGGGTCTGCATAGAGGTCTAAAATGTCATCTTGAATTTGAAAAGCAATACCAATGTTTTGCCCAAAAGAGAATAAATGCTTTTTATCTTCTTTACTAGCATTCGCTACAATTGCCCCAAGGTTAAGTGCGGCACCAAGAAGAACAGATGTCTTTAAGCGAATCATCTCGATGTATTCTGCCGCTGTTACATCTTCTCTTACTTCAAAATCCATATCCAACTGCTGTCCTTCGCAAACTTCTATGGCGGTGTTGTTAAATAATTCTAATATTTCTGGTAACTCTGAAGGATTGGCCTTACACAGTAATTGGTATGCTTTAATGAGCATTACATCTCCAGAAAGAACGCCCACATTTGTATTCCATTTTTCGTGAACAGTGGCCTTATTTCTTCTTAATGGTGCGTTGTCCATAATGTCGTCATGGACCAAAGTGAAATTATGAAACACTTCTACAGAAAGTGCTTGAGAAACAACTTCTTCTTTTGGTTTTCCAAATAGTTCTGCTCCTAATAAGGTTAATATCGGACGAATCCGTTTTCCACCAATACTTAATAGATAACGAAAAGGATCATACAAGTCTGCTGGTTTTGAAGGCATTATAATTTCATCCAAGTGGTCTTCAATAAAAGCAGTGTATTTTTCTAAATTAAACAATCCTGCACGAGTCGTTTCTTTCATATCTAATTGACTTCGTCCGTTTTTTTAATCTCTAAATCTACTTTACCCCAATCGAGGTCAGATTCTTCTGCATAAGCATCGAAATAGGGCTCTTCGAATGATTTGGTCGTCAGTCTTCTTTCTAATGACAGTAGCAAAGTCGGTAGAATAACCAAGTTGGTAATCATTGCAACTAACAGTGTTAAAGAAACGAGCAAACCAAGAGCTTGAGTTCCTCCAAATTGCGAGAAAGAGAACATGGAGAAGCCACAGAATAAAACAATCGATGTATAGAACATCCCTAAACCAGCCTCTCGAATGGCCATAATCACGCACTCTTTTAAATCCCATTGTTTGGATTTTAATTCCTGCCTATACTTTGCTAAATAGTGAATGGTGTCATCTACAGAAATTCCAAAGGCAATACTAAAAACAAGAAGGGTAGAAGGCTTAAGGGGTATTCCAAACCATCCCATCACTCCAGCAGTAAATAACAGTGGAATAAAGTTAGGCACCAGAGACACAAGAACCATTCTCCAAGAGCGAAAAAGAATAGCCATTAAAATAGATATAGCGAGGATGGCAAACATTAAACTAGTAAAAAGATTTATTACCATATACTGAGTCCCATTTGATGCAACAATGGAAGTTCCAGTAATTGTAATGTCAAAATATTCTGCATCAATGGCTGCTCTAAGATTTTCTTTAAAGTCCTTTTTGTCATAATAGTTTTTTACTAAATTGGCATCCGAATCGAATTCAAACTGTTTGTCTTCGTCGCCATTTGACAAGATTTTTGTGAGAGAATTATAGACGGTTGGGTATTCAAAAATAATTGAATCAATATATGTATTCTTCTTTTTCTCATCATAAATAGAGAATAAATGTTCTATCGCTTCTTTGTCCGGATTGAGAATAGAATCAATCTCCACTTGCATGATTTCTGCTTTATCCTTGATTTGATACGAACCGATGTCTTTCATTTGAGATCGAACCCTGAGGACACGATTTGCAGTATCCAAAAATTCATTCATTACAATTCCAGAACCTCCAGAATTTACTTCAATAGAATTATCAATGTATTTTTTTAAGGTCGCCAATTGTCTTTTCTTAGTCACCAACTTAAACTGTGTGGAGTCATTATCATGAAAGGCCATGTTAGCAACTTTTAGAAAGTCTATATAAGAGATAAACTTAGAAAATAGAGTGTCATTCTGGTATAGATTCTGGACAGCATTTATTCGTTTCAATGTAGAGGATTTTGCCAATCGACTTTTTTCTTTGTAATCAACCATAATTTCAAAAGGAACGGACCCTCCGAAGTTATCTTGAATGAAGTTAAAATCTCTAGCAATTTGATGATCTTGCGGTAAATCCCCTGTCAGATTACCTGTTGCTTTGATTTGTAACATGCCGGCAATGCTAAAAGTGATAATTCCGATTGTTGCTACATAAACCCATTTACGATGATTTTTGGTGATATTGATGAGATTGTTTAACAAACCCACAGCCAACTTTCTTTCCAAGTGCTTGAGGTGTTTTTTCTTTGGTGCACTAGAGAATGACAAGAATATAGGAAGAATAGATATCGAAATAATGAAGACTAAGATGATATTAATCGCTGCACAGATACCAAACGCCATTAATTTTGGAGAATTAGTTGTTACGAAGGTTAAAAAACCTAAAGCCGTAGTGAAATTTGTTAAGAAAGTGGCCGTGCCTATTTTTTTTATTACCCGTGTCAATGCCTTAACCTTGTTCCCATGTAGTAAATATTCTTGATGGAATTTTGTAATCAGGAATATACAATTGGGAATCCCAATGACTATCATCAATGGGGGAATCAATGCCATTATAATGGTGATCTTGAAATTAAGTGCACCTATCATTCCCATTGACCAAACAACTGCTATGGCAACAATAACATTCGATATAAATACAACACGGAGCGATCTGAAAAAGAGGTAAATGAGTAGTGAAGTTATTAAGATAAGTAAACCAATGAAAACATACATTTCTTTCATTATTTGCTTACCTATAACTATCCTAAGATGTGGTAATCCTGCATATTTGGGTGTACCAAAGTATTGAGAATAAGATTCTGCAACATTTTCAACATCTAAAACAAGTTGAGCCTTTTTCTGATCCATGATGAAGGTTTCATCGACACCAATCATCATTAATGAGACATTTTCATCAGAATTATACAACATTCCTTCGTAAATAGGATTATTTTTTATTTCTCGTTGAATAGAATCAATGGATTTATCTTGATAGCGTGTATCCGCAAAAACTGGGTGAACCTTAAACTTTTGTTCTTCTCTGTCGTTGGTTATTCCAAAAAGCGTCGCTTCAGAAACGACTGATTCTATACCATCATACTGAAGAATAGAATCACTGAGTTCTTTCCATTTTAAAAAATTTGCCTCGGTGTAGAGTGAATCAGTCTGGATGGCAATAACCAATGTTCCGCCGTCTTCACCAAACATGGATTTGAATCGATCATAATCTTTTTTTGCGTCCGCATTCTTTGGAAGAAGAATACCGTACTTATTATCAAGTTTTAGACCAGTGATTGCGTGATAACCAAAAAAAACAGTCATCAAAGTAATGATTCCAATAATTAGGAAGCGATTCCGTAAAATTATATTTGCAATTGTTTGCCACATGGACTTTACTCAACTTTAAGTGAGCGACAAAAGTAAGGTTAATTAGTGAAAGATTGAAATGAATAGGAAGGAGTTTGTTTTTGAAGAATAAAAGTGTTTTTTACTAATTTTCATTGCCACTTTAGGTTGCTCAATATATACGAAAAAAGAAACGAGGTCTAAAATTCTTTCTCGTCAATAATCACAGCCATCTCTCTCTGCAAGTCTCTTGCTGCTTCACCTGCTTTTGCAGCGAAATCTTTTCCTTGCGAAGCATAAATTATCCCTCTTGAAGAATTAACCAATAAACCACAGTCGTCATTCCAGCCGTATTTTACAACATCATTTAAAGAACCGCCTTGAGCACCCACTCCTGGGACTAAGAAAAAATTAGTGGGAGCCATCTCACGAACACGCCCTATGTCTTCGGCTCGGGTTGCACCCACAACGAACATTAAATTTTCTGGTGTTCCCCATTCCTGTGATTTGTGGAGAACTTTTGTGAACAACTCTTGGCCGTTTACATCTTTCAACATCTGAAAATCTAGTGCTCCTTTGTTAGAAGTCAATGCTAATAGAATTACCCATTTGTTTTTGTATTCTAAGAATGGAGCAACACTATCTTCTCCCATATATGGAGCAACAGTAACTGAATCAGCACCTAAATAGTTGAAAAATGTATCGGCGTAATAACGAGAAGTATTTCCAATGTCTCCTCGTTTTGCATCGGCAATAGTAAAGATATCTTTCGGAATATAATCCAAGGTTTTTTTTAACGATTCCCACCCTTTTGGTCCATGGCACTCGTAAAATGCGGTGTTTGGTTTATAAGCAACCGCATATTCTTTGGTGGCATCAATAATGGCTTTGTTGAACTCGAAAATAGGATCTTCCGCATCCAATAAATGCGGAGGAATTTTTTTCAAATCAGTGTCAAGTCCTACACAAAGGAAGGACTTTTTTAGTTTGATTTGCCTTATGAGTTCTGTTCTGTTCATTCTTGCTATATTTTAATTATACTTGAAGGTTCAAACTGAGAATCTAAAGATGATCTAAAACCGTGGACTGAGGCCTTCGAAGTCCACTCATCGTTACACTTCTTCAGAGTTTTTCAATTTCTCCGCATTCTCTGCCATTTTCAGTTCGTCAATCATACCTTGTATATCACCGTTCATAAAAGAACTGAGGTTATACATTGTTTTCCCAATTCGATGATCTGTAATTCTCCCTTGAGAATAATTGTATGTTCTAATTTTAGCCGATCTATCTCCAGTTGACACCAGTGATTTACGATGCTCAGAACGTTCGCTATTTATTTTATCCAATTCAATTTGGTACAAACGAGAACGCAAAATAGACAGTGCTTTGTCGTAATTTTTGTGTTGCGAACGACCATCCTGGCATTCTGAAACAACCCCTGTTGGAATGTGCGTTAAACGAATTGCAGATTCCGTCTTATTAACGTGCTGACCACCTGCACCTGATGCGCGGTAAGTATCTCTTCTGACATCAGACATGTTCAAGTCAAAATCAACTTCTTCTGCTTCAGGTAAAACGGCAACAGTGATTGCAGAAGTGTGTACACGACCTTGTGATTCAGTTTCTGGAACTCGCTGCACACGGTGAACACCAGATTCAAATTTCAAAACTCCGTATGCCGCGGGAGCATCAATTTCCATGGAGATTTCACGATAACCTTTCACAGTCCCTTCGTTGGAATTAATGACCTCGTATTTCCACCCCCGCTCTTTGAAAAACATGGTGTACATTCTAAAGCAATCTTCTACGAAGATACACGCCTCATCACCGCCAGTTCCCGCACGTAATTCCATGATAGCTTTCTTGTCATCCTCAGGGTCTTTAGGAATTAACATCACTTTGATTTCCTCTTCCATTGGTGCGCGTTTTGTCTCCAATTCATCAATTTCCATCTTTGCCATTTCACGCATTTCAGGATCAGTTTCTTCCTTTAGAAGCTCTTTTGAACTTTCTAAATTATCAATGAGACTTTTGTACTCTTTGTAAACGACAACAATTTCTTCGAGGTCTTTGTATTCTTTATTGAGTTTCACATATCGCTTCATGTCCCCAATGATTTCTGGGTCCACAATCAATGTCCCAACCTCAATAAAGCGGATGTTGATGGCCTCTAATTTTTGTAATAAGTCGTTCATTTTTTCTAATTTTCGGAGAATGTTAAATTAATAGACAAACTCTCCGTAAGGCGAATTAATCGTTAATTTTTTGCCTTCGTGCTTCTCAACTCGGCCTATAATTTGTGCATCAATATTAAATGACTTTGAAATCGCAATGATTTCTTTCGCCAACTCTTCAGGGACATAAATTTCCATTCTATGGCCCATATTGAATACCTTATACATTTCTTTCCATTCTGTTTTCGATTCATCTTGAATCATTTTAAACAAAGGTGGAATGTCAAATAAGTTGTCTTTTATTACGTGTACATTCTCTACAAAGTGCAGTACTTTTGTTTGCGCACCCCCAGAACAATGAACCATTCCGTGAATTTGTTTTCTGTATTTGTCCAAAATTTGTTTAATCACAGGTGCATACGTTCTTGTTGGGGAAAGAACCAATTTCCCTGCATTTAAGGGAGAATCTGTTGCATCTGTCAACTTTTTCGTCCCAGAATAAACCAAATCGCTTGGAACTGAAGGATCAAAACTTTCTGGAAACTTTGTTGCCAATTCTTTACTAAACACATCGTGTCGAGCAGAAGTTAAGCCGTTGCTTCCCATTCCTCCATTGTATTCTGTTTCGTACGTCGCTTGACCAAAAGAAGCCAGACCAACAATTACATCACCATCTTGTATGGTGTGATTTGAAACGACATCTTCTCGCTTCATTCTGGCAATGACTGTAGAATCAACAATGATGGTCCTCACCAAATCACCAACATCTGCCGTTTCTCCACCTGTAGAATTGATGCCAATTCCTTGTGAACGTAAATCTGCTAGTAATTCTTCGGTTCCATTAATTAAAGCAGAAAGAACTTCTCCTGTGATGAGGTTTTTGTTTCGACCAATTGTTGAAGAAAGCAGAATATTGTCTGTTGCACCAACACATAACAAATCGTCAATGTTCATTATTAAGGCATCTTGGGCTATTCCTTTCCATACAGAAACATCGCCTGTTTCTTTCCAATACATGTATGCGAGAGCAGATTTAGTACCTGCACCGTCAGCATGCATCACAATGCAATAATCTTCATCATTGCTTAAGTGATCGGGAACAATTTTGCAAAAAGCTTGAGGAAACAGACCTTTGTCAACGTTCTTAATTGCGTTGTGAACATCTTCTTTTCCTGCCGAAACTCCTCGGAGATTATATCGTGTATCTGCCATATTGATTTGTAAAAGGCAAAATTAAGAATTCTATCAGCAAGAAAGGAAGGAGAAGGGGAAAAGTTTTAAAGGGTTATTAACGAAAGAGGAGGGGTGGAATTATTTGTATTGAGTTATAAGTTCTTTTTTCTAAGGAACTTCAGAAAAATTAAAAAGCCCCATCTTTCGATGAAGCTTTTTATTTTCATTTTTGATTCTTTACGTGATCTGATTCATTATTCACGATTGTTTTCTAAGAAGTAATCAATGTATTCTTTTAGTTTAGTTCCTAGATAGTATGGTATATTCATTAAGAAATACTTCTTTCCACTTCTTGTTGTATGCTCTTCAATTCTGAATTCTCCAGCATACATTCGTATGGCGTATGGATGATCTACAGCTTCTATAAACTGATGAAGAGATTTTAGTGTTCCTGCTTTTCCGGATTTAATCTCAATTGGAATTACGAGGTTGTTATACTGAACCACCAAATCTACTTCTGCTGATGATTGTTTCTTTTCACGCACCCAAAAGTTGGGTTTTGCTGCCTTTGTTGTGTTTAATGATATTAGCTCTTGTGCAATCAGGTGAGGGATAATTGACCCACGATACGCATTATTCAAATCCTCCATCGCAAGCATATCTGCCTGAATGTTTAGTTCATTGTTAACCAATCCTGTGTCAAGAAACTGCATTCTAGGAGATTTCTTAAGGTCTGGCTTTATTGGTACTTCTGTATCTGTTGTTGGGTATATAAGTTGGATAATACGAGCATCATCTAAGTTTCGCATTGCTTCTCCTACTTCTCTAGATTTATAATTAGAATTCCCAAAATTTTGGAACTTAATTCGTTCATCAATATACAAATGCGCTGTGGCCATAATGTGTTTAATTACTCTTGCTTCGGTATCATTAGAAGCATATTTTTCGATATCATTTTTATAAGTTTCCCAAATGCTTTCGTAGATCGGTGACAAATCTGCCACGCTTTTTGTTTCAATATATTTCTTTATCACCTCTGGCATTCCTCCAATTATTGCATATCGATTGAACAAGTTTAGAAGGGTTTGTTGCGCTACTGGTCTAATTGGAACTTGGTTAATCTGTTCCAATGGGTTTGTTTGTCCCGAAGCTTTCAGGTATTCCAGAAAATTGATTGGGTAAAGATGCAGCATCTGTACACGTCCTACAGGAAAGCTCTTTACTTTACGTATAGCATGTTCTAGAAGTGATCCGGCTGCAATGACATGCAACTCTGGTTCCATTTCGTAGAAGTATCTGAGTAATGCTATTGCTTTAGGAGATTCCTGAATTTCATCGATGAACAATAATGTATCGCTTTTATCTGAATTGGGAATGTTATTCGCTATGAATAGAGCTTCAGTTATTGTAGGTACATCTTCATATTCTGTGAAATACCTGATATCACCAGGAAGTTCAAGGTTCAACTGTATTTTGTGCTTGTATGTCTCTGAGAACTGTTTTACCAAGGTAGTTTTACCTACTTGACGCGCTCCTCTTAAGATAAGTGGCTTACGATCTTTATTGGCTTTCCAGCTTTCTAAATGGGGTGTTATATGTCTTTCAAAACTCATTTTGAATGTAGTTGTATTTTACTGTTTGTAACAAAGTCAGGGTAAAAATACGTATTATTTGTAACAAAGTAAGGGTAAAAAGTTGATTATTATGTAACAAAGTCAGGGTAACATCTTACTTGTCTTCTAATTTGGAATAGAAACGATAATAATTCTCTCCAATTTCTTCAGCAATAATGAAGCGTGTTTCTGCATCTTCCCACGAAACATAGTTATGCGTAATTCGGTCTTGTTGCATGGATAATTATTATTTAAAAAATTATAGTTTTGCTTAAAAATTCAAAATGCGCTCCTATAAACTTCAATTAACCAATAGCAAAGAGTATAACAATAGTTTGAAACAAAGGGGGTAGATTAGATTTTTGGATTGATAAATCTATTCTGACAAAATGGAAATATAAAGGTCAGCAAAAGCCAGGAGGAAAGATTATTTACTCAGATGTATTAATAGAGATGATTTTAATTATTTCTCATGTTTACAGCTTGCCATTAAGGCAAACTGAGGGATTTGTTACTAGTTTGTTATCGATTAATGGAAGTTCATTAAAAGCACCAGATTATACAACGTTGTGTAGACGACGACAGGTGTTAGATGTAAGCAAGAAATTAAAAAAATGGAACAATAGAGATAATATTGTTTTTGCAATAGATGGTAGTGGTTTAAAATGTTGTGGAGAAAAGGAATGGATGCAAAGTAAACACAGGGTAACTAGACCAAGAAAATTTATAAAAATCCATACAGGAATTAATGTAAAAACCAGAGAGATAATATACAACAAATCCACTTCATCAAAGGTGTCAGACATATCAATACTTCCAGAAGCTATAGAACAAGTTGGAGATAAAATCAGTAAGATTTTAGCTGATGGGGGATATGATTCTAAACGTAGTTATTCCAGTTTTTCTCCTCAAATTAAAGTACTTATACCACCTAGGAAACGTGCTGTTATCGATAACATAACTCACCAAAGAAATACAGCAGTGAACTTCATAGATGAACATAGTAGATCAAGGTGGAAAAGAGAAGTAGGTTACCATCAGAGGTCAATAGTCGAGAACACATTCAGCCGATGGAAGACTATATTTGGAGAAAATATACAGTCAAAAAATGAAAATGCACAACAAGTAGAAGTAACAATAAAATCTGAAATACTCAATAAAATGACCAGTCTTGGCATGCCAAAATGGAACAGAATTTATTTCTTGAGATAATTGTCGCATCAATTTTAACTATCTTTGTGCTGTGAATTATCCATGCAACAAGACCCTTTGGAGGAAGAGATACTTCAGGAATTGGAATGGGCGGAATTCAATATTCCATGCACGAGATGACGCGTGAAAAATTGATGGTGATAAAGAGTAATTTGATTTGAGTGGAATTTTGAATACATCACCAAGCAAGAGGCTCACATGATAACTTATGATTCCTGTATAAATCAATTATTTTGCTTGATAAAGCGAGCGGTTCCATAGTCCTCAAGAACTAAAGTGTATAAACCATCTGCTATGTTGTTAAAATCAATTCTATAATTTTCAATTTTCCCTTTGGAGATTAATTTTCCAGAATAATCGTAAAGAACATAGTTGACGTCTGTAATAGAAAAATGAATGTCAGAGTTAGTAGGATTCGGAAAAACCTCAAAACTGATGTCGTCTGAAAATTCTAGCCCCAGAGTACAAGATCCTGCTGTTACGGTTACTCCAGGAGCAATTGTACCGGGAAGTCCAATAGTTCCTGAAGGAGTATTAAAAGTAAATGTTTCATCAAAAACCCCTAAATTCGTACTGGAACCTCCAATGTAGTAATCTCCCATTCCTTTAAGTGTATCATCTGGACAATTTGAAAAATTATTTGTAACACAGAAAATACCGTCATTATTGAACACTGCATCCATTGTTTGGGTATTACAATTAGAAAAATCATTGCCTAAGTCCATGTTTGATTGATTGTTTACCTCTCCTTGATTATTCATATTGTTCAATATGGAGATAGTACCAAAATTGGTCAATGTTCCTGTTTGATCATTTAAAAAATCGAACACAGAAACAGTTCCGTTATTACTGATGACGCCTTGATTAAATAAGCTATCTACAATGTTTGCAACACCTCCATTTGTAAAAACCGCATTGGGTGAAAAGAGCAACCGACTTACAGTAAAGTCGCCTTGATTAGTCAAATTGGCAGTGCCATCAGCCCAAAAGTCTCTACCGGTAGCATCCTCTGCTAAAGATCCGTTAGCATTAATTAAAATTTGTCCAGCTGTATAATAAATGTCCGTATTCATGATTAAATCATGATTTATGATTAAATTATCTCCGCTTGCTGGCAAACAAAAACAATCCCAAACGATTGGGTTGTAAAAATCTCCATTGGCAATCGTAGTTTTAGTTTGTGAGAAACTGATTAAAGGTAGAAGGGTCACTAAAAGTAGAATTGTTTTCATAATGTATATTACTTATATTTAAAGGCTAATATACTAATAATTTAAAGAAAAAGGTGTCTTATTTTGAATCAATGAAAGTAGGTGTATTTAAGATACCATGTGAATCTTTCGTGTGGGCTTCCAGATTTCTCTGAAAGCCTTTATGTACAGGAGATGATTGTATTATCGAACCAGATTGAGATTGATTAAACTTTCAGTTTGAATAAGTAATTTGGGGCGCTATGTACATACCCTAAACCTTTTCCATGAGCGATTAATTCCTCCATTGTATGAGTCTTTCTACTTTTGGTCTTGAAATACTTCTCAAGATTTTTATCTGAAACTCGATACTTTCCGTTCTTTGCGTTAACAACTCCAATCAATTCCAAATCCTTATCTATATAAACGACACAGCGTCGCCATGACTATTGTTAACCAACAATATCCCACCTTTTCTCAGATACTGTTTACATGGCTGTGAAATTATACCAGCATATTGTGAAATCATTAAATCGAAAGTATTCTTCTCAAGGTTTAATTTCTTTGTGTAATTGATTGGTAGAAAGTCATATTTAGTAGTTTCATCATAAACCTTCTTCTTCTTAATCATTTTCATCACAACTTCTGACTTCGAAAAGAATTTCTTGGCTTGTCTGTCAGTATCAATATAGAACACATATGGAATATGAAACGAAGCTGTGATATGAATAAAACTTCCTGGATAAATAGCTCTCCTAACGTCAAATCTCTCAACGAATAGTTGCCAAAGATGCTCTCTTTCAAAACTGTTATCCAGAAAATACTTCTTATATAGTTCTTGCGGGGTCATAATCTGAAATTAAACAAATTTGTCGAACCGCTAAATGACTTATTTCATCTATCATACGGAAGATTTCGTACCGTTGCTTTTTTGGTTAAAACCTACAAAAAAGCCCTACAACTCTATGTTGCAGGGCTAAATGTACTCGAGGCGGGACTTGAACCCGCACGCCCCGAAGAGCACAGGATTTTAAGCACCACCGAAGACCTGCATTGCAGTGCATTCGAGAGCAAAACACGACAAAATCATGCAAAATGGAACATTCTCGCGCACCATTATTGCACACCGATATGAGCTGGTAAATTATATTTAATTGAGAATAGGGGGGCTTACTTAAACGGAATTTTATCAATTATCATTGATAAATAATCTCAATTTTAGCTGGAATACTATGAATACCAGATTGATTTACATATTTTATTGTGTAAACGTATTTATTGTTTAATCGAACATTACTGTCCTCATACATATTTTGATCGATATTCCGTAATGTTTTTAGAGGGAGGATTTTCTCATCTCCTTTTCCTCTATATATTTGATAAGAATAAATTTCAGCTTGTGGCTTATCCCAAGATAGGACGATACTTTTTCTTTCGAGATCAACTTTTCCTATAAAATTATCAATTTCTTTTCGGTAGCCAGGTTCATAAAAACGATTAATTTCATTGGAAAGGATTTGATTATTACTTTTATCTGAGGTAATGATTTGATAACGATAATTTTGCCCTGCACTAATGTTCGAGTCGATAAATTCGTTGTTTTCCTTTTTCCAAGTAGTCAAAGTATCCATACCATCATTGCTAAACCGAAGCAAAGAACTTTGTTTCAAATCTTCACTATCAGAATTAATCCAAAGAATTTTTAATTTCCCTCCGTCTATTTGAACATCTTTAATGATACAAGGGATTGGAGCTATAGTGTCAGGTTTAATAATCAATATAGTATCTGAATTAGGTGATTGGTTAAAATTTAAATCAACTGCCTGAACATAATAATAAACATCTGATGTCAGATTATTTAAAGCCAAAGTATCTGTAAAGTTTAACGTTGTGAATAATTCTGTTGTTTTTTCAACAAATTCTTCTTTTTTGGTGTTTGCTCTATATATCTTATATCCGCGAATATCATCATCAATCGAAGCGTTCCAGTTTAATTTAACGACACCGTTAGAATCAATTACTCCAGCAACACTTGTTGGTGCAGATGGTGGTTCTTGATCTAATGTAAAGAAGTAATACGGTACGGATGAAATGGTGTCATCTTTATTTATCGCAATAATTTTGTAATAGTATTGATCACCTGTTTTTTCTTCGTCAACTGAAAATGTATAGAGGCTATCTTTATAACTCACTGATTCAACCATGCTGTAATCAGAATCTTTATTTTGTGACCTTAACAAATGAATTTCTTTCACATTAGTCTTACCGTTATACTCATAAATTCCAGCTTCTATTATTCTTTTATTATTTTTTGCGTAAACGGTATCGATTTGTGCCAATGCATTAATTAGCAGAGGAACATATATTTTCTTCCATTCAGAAATTAATTCACGATGCCCGAACATGTCTCTACCATGAATTCTATAATAATGAAAATGTCCCGGTTCAGGCAAGTCTCTATACATAGCCAACTTACCTTCTTTTTCAGAATCGGACTTAAATGGTAGGTATGGAATCTTTGTTAAGTATTCACCATCTTTAATTTTATCAACTGAATGTTCAATATCAAAGCCAAAGGCTTCTTTTTCATATAGTGTAGCAGACCATTCTACATCGACTGTTTTCTGTTGGTCTAATGAAAGGCTTAAATCATTTATGGAAGAATATTTTGAATTTTGTTTTGGGTCAATGTAAATATAATAAGGTGCCATTCCCTTTATTTCTATTTTATATACATAAGTTTTATTCTTGTTATAAGATTTATCGACAATAATATTTCCAAGAATAAATTGAAATTCAGGGTTAATAATATTTTCTATCAAAGCAGTTCCAAAAGAAAAATTTTCTAACTCTTTAGAATTTGACTTTTCAAAGAGGGGACTCAAGAGAATTTCAGCTTTTTCTTCAATAGGGTCGGTCAAGTCAAGGTTATCATATCTATTCTTAACAGGCTCTATTAACCATTTTCTCGCATTTTTAAAATTAACAAGTTGGAAGTTCTGTGGTTTCGGTGATTCAACTCTGGAGACTGTTACACCACTTGAAATACTTTTTAACTGCTCAAAATTAGAAGGCAACCATTTGATAGATATAGAATCATTATCAATTTTATTAAGAATCACTAGGTCTTGAGAAAAAATAATTCCCAGACTAAAAAACGACAATAAAAATAGTATAGTTCTTAAATTCCCCATTACATCCCTACTAATTGACAGTCATTCCCAAACTCAATATCTGCATTAAATCCAAAATTTATTACTCCCGCAATTGTCACCTGTAATCCTACAGCACCGTACACAAATGTTGGTTTTGGTAGTTTACCTTGTAAAAGAGCTGCCATTTGTAATGAACCTAATTGATACTCTTTAATATTCCCATTGTCTTTGTATTTTCTAGCACCTAAACTACCATTCAAATATGCATACACCTGTCCCATACAATAATATCCATTTACGCCAACAGGATCAGAAGAACCAGAACATTTTGCATTCGAAACATTAATTAGCATTAAATCAAAGCCTCCACCTACATTTAAATCAACGTAACCTCTCCATTTTGTGGACTTAGGGAATTCCCCTCCGAAATTCACGCCAAATTGAACACCAGTAGCGAATCCGTTACCATTACCTACAGCATTCAAATCAATATTACTGATTGAACCTCCACCAACTAAATTCGTGACATAGCTAGGTGGGGATGGAATCGGATCTATTTGTGTTCCTATCATAAAGTAGGTATTGATATTTAATACATTAACAAGATTCAAATAAGCTCGGTTTGCTGGTCTATTCAACCAGAAATACCACTCATCTTCGTCAATATGAAACTTAATATTTAACCCCCCTGTTAAGAAATTCGGAACTAATATTGCTGCGTCTAATTGAGTATCAAATATTTTAGCATTGTTATCGTAGTTTATAGAAATACTTCCCCATACTTTTTTGACATTAGGCTTGTTTCTGTTCTCTCGATTAACCATCATAAAGGCTCTCCCTGCAAAATCAATTGAAGCAAGTCCTCCATTTGGGTTAAATGCAACACTAAACATAACTTCCCCATTTAGTATCTCTTCTTTTGTATAAACGAGTCCGACACCGGCTCTAAACAAAAGCCCTTTAGAAGCATCGGGAACAAAAGGAATCAATGACCCTGTGCTTGACGAGGTACTTATTTGCCCCATAACCCTATCAAGTACCTGATCATCGGATAATGTAGAAGCAACTCCATATTGTGCTCCCCCATAAAGGGAAGTCAATTTAAGACCCGCAACTAAAGGGATTGTGATTGGAATAGACGCATCAGTAAACCAATATTTATTCCCGTTCAATTTACCAAAACCTGCTGAAACCATTATAGGGCTATCAAGAACGTCTGTTATTTCTAAAGAAATGCTTCCATAAAACAAATCACCAAAAACAGGGTCATCCTTCTTAATTGAAATTACTCCTGCCAAATGAAAGGCATTTGTGCTTAAATCAAAACCGATGTCGTCAACACCAAAAGAATGAAAGGCTAACTGCTCTCTGCCCTGATTATTTAATTCTCTATTAGTGTTAATTCTAAAAACCGTCTCTACTCCAAATGCTACATTTTCTCCTCCTAAACTCATCCCTACACCTACAGCAAATGACAGTTGATTATCTGGAGTGAGATTCATTCCTACAGAATTTAACGAAACAGGCAAACCTATTAATCTGTTCTCACCATTTCCTACCAATGCAAAAACACCACTAGTAATGTAAGGAGCTTCGGTTGTTACTGCCAAGTTTTGAAATGTAAGTCCACTAACATTTGCCTTACCAAATTCAACAGTCCAAGAACCATTTAAAACGGCAGAAGGAACAAATCTTTCCCCTACTGATTGAACAATTAATTGTGAGGAAGGTTGCAATGTCAATGTCGACTTAAAAACATTCATTTCTATCTCGCTTCCTGGGGATATTGTAAAGTTATAATCTAATTTTTCTGTGGATTGATTTTCTGTTATCGAAGCAGAATACACAAAAACGTTATCATCAAGAATAGGAACCGCAACTTCTCCAGCTAAAGCACCACCCACTAGATGGTTATTTGCTAAATCAACTTGGATATTATTGATGGAGAAACCCCATTTTCCGTTCATATCACCTTCTGAGGTAGAAAATAAATTATTAGCACCAAAAGAACCCGTTAAGCCAGAGTCATCTATAATTAAATTCTGAGCGTAAACTTGTGTGTTTTGATCATGTCGAGATAATTTTTCAGGTAAAGTAATTGTTGCACTTTGTGCATAAAAACCTTTCCAAGAATTTACATCTCCGTTATATAACGCAATTGTTTCAGATGAAAGATTAACACCTGCAGGCGTCATAAACTCACTTCTGTCAATCACAACATTTTGAAGGTGAAAAATAAAATCCTTCGCTCCTTTTACTTTAAAAGGATCAATTTCATTCAATTGAAACGTAATGTTGTTCAAATCTTCCACCACAAGTTCCATTCCAGCTTTAACCGGAAGACTTGGATTAGTTGCATGCTCAAAAATACTTTGATTAAAAACAAAATCAATACTTAAACCTGCTTGTTTGTAGCCATTACAATCCCACTCAATAAAGTTCTTTCCATCATTTTTAAAAACCATCTGCATTTTAGGACCTAAATTGAGTACTTGCTCTGATATTAATTGTAATCTTGCTCCGTTTGAAACAATTACTCCTTGTGGATTAAACTGAACATTTTTAGCAGCAAATGCTATTTTCCGATCAGAACCAGGGAAATCAAGTGCCATGTAGACACTAAAAAAGGCTCCTTGAGGAGTAAACCTAGCGCTGTCAATACAAATTGCAAAAACTGTATTTCCTATTTCACGTACAATGCCAATTGGTAAAGATGAAGAATCAGATGGGTTGAAATTATTGGTTTGCATTGATGGATTATTTCTAACCTCTTCATCAATAGAGATAATTCTATCATACAAAGCCTGAATGGCAGACGAATCTTGTTGCCCATACACTTGAGTAGCATATAATAATAGTGATATATATATTAATAGTTTCATCCTCATTCGAGGTGCCAAATATATACATTTCCTTTTATGAAATCTGCTTTCATAAAAAGGAATATTTAAATTACTACTAAGATTAAGTAGAACTACTCAATCTTACAAATACATGAAATCATTGAAGAATATCCAGCTTAACTCTCATTAATATTCTATACATTTACACTCCAATTTTTATTCTTTATGAAGGTAACTGTATTTACTTTTTTAGCTTTAATCACTTCTGTTAATCTTTTTTCGCAAGTATTAAAAGAAACTTTTACTGACTTAGATCTGAATCCTGGAGGAATTATTTATGATGCAGCGTATGATGAATATTCCAACACTTATATAGTAGTCGGTGATTTTACGGACATAGGTACACAAACTGAATGCAATAATATTGCCTTCATAGATGCCGAATCATTTCAACCTTTAAATTTAACACCGATAACAAGTATAGATGGTCCAATTTTAACAATAGAAGTCTATAAAGATTCTTTACCTGTAGAATTCCCTATTGGAAATCTTATTGGACAAAATAGATTATTCTACATTGGAGGGCAATTTACCAATATTAATGGAGTTACTCATACAGCTGCTGCTAGATTCAGCTCATTTCATTCTTACCCAAATCCGCCAGTTAATTTTTCTCCATATAATTTAACTACATGGGATACAAAACTATTTCCCTGGATAGAGTATTTTATCTCCGATATGACATTTAAAGGTGATACAATTGTAATGACAGGCGATTTTGAAGCTGACTTAGATGCTCCAGAGTTTAGTGATTATCTTTTAACCCATGGAGGATTATCAGGAATTATTGCTTTTAATCCAAAACTATCAGGTTTTGGGCATGTTCCATTGTTTGAGGGCTATGCTGAATCAACAGGTTATACAAAAACGATATATGATATTGAGTCATTTGATAATAATTTTTATATAGCTAGCTCAAGTGAATATTCGAAATACAATTCGGAAGGTGTTTTTGAGCATAATTTTAATTTTGGAGGAGCGGGTTCACCCTGGCCGGCAAGGGACATTAATATTTCTGTTGATTCTGACACACTTGTTTTAGCTTGGATTAAATATGCTGGCGGATTTGGGAATTTTATCAATGAAAACAATGGTAATTCGTTAATAGCACCTTTTGGAAGTACTATTCCCCCAGTTTTAGCAGGTACCGCTAATGGTTACCAAGAGACATATAAAAACAACGTTTACACTATTGAACATGGATTAATAGAAGGTTATAAAAGAAATGGAATAGCTCCAGTAAATCCAGTTGCATCTTTTACAATTGATGCCCCTTATATTACTAACAGTGACGAAGGAGCTTTTGGATGGAAGTCCAAAAGAATGGCTGTAACAGGAAGTAAACTTTTTATCTCAGGTGATTTACTTACAAATGTCGATGGGAATTCTAAAAAAGGGCTTGCCGTCTTTTGCCTCGAACCTGAAGATCCAAAAGAGTTCACATCGTTTGACATTACAATTTGTGAAGGAAACATTAGAACTTATACTATTCCAGAGATTAATTTAGCAGACGGATATAGATGGGCATATACAGGTACAGGAGCTAAATGGAGAATACCTGGTGTGGGGGTGTTTAAGCCATTAACAGATACGATCATTTCTAACTTCTCCATATATACTTTAAACTCGATTGAAATATCTTTTGGAACAGGAACTTCCGGTGGTACACTTACTGTACAACCATTTTCTGTTTGCAATACTTTAACAGATTATCAGTTTGCCAAAGAAAAGTCAATAACCTTAACATCTGCACCTCTTCCAAATATAAGCCTAGCAGAAGACACGATGACATTTAGTTGTATCAGGGATTCGTTTTATTTGATTTCTCAATCATCTACACCGAATGCAACTTTTGAATGGAGTTACAATTCTATTTCACAAGCCAATAACGACTCACTCTTAATTAATCTATCTAGTGGCGTAATTGATTCAACTTATTACTACGGATACGTTTACGAATCCATTAATGGTTGTAGAGCAACTGATAGTGTTTTTGTATACTACGATACTACACCAACTCCAATAAATGAGTTAGATATAACATCAACGCCTCCAATATTTGCATGTAATACCAATTCACTCTCTTTAGATTTAGTGATTCCAAATGCAACGATTATGTGGGACTTAGTACCTAACGCCGATCCGCCATCTTTGAATACATATACAATACACGACGCTAATGATTCTTTGACTTTATACGCTTATGCTACTTATGATGCCAATGGATGTACAGCCCAACAACAATATGTGATTACAACTGATGTGGCAACAGTTCCTGCTACTTTAACTGGGTATACTAATTTTGGATCCGTAGCAATCAATGATTCTTTGAACTGTACTAACCCCACACTTAACCTTGGTTGTGAAATCGTTTCTGGAAATGGAACTGCAGAATGGATAATAGGAGGTATTCCATCGGGAAATACTTTAAACCTTTCTGAAGCAGACACATTAGGAGTTGATTTATTCGGAACTAATACCTATCAATTTGTAACAATAAACACTGATAACGGTTGTACAGATACACTTAATGCGACGATAAAATTTGATTTTGATACTCCATTCATTTCATCATATGCAGGAGCATCTTCTCTAAACTGTTCTGCAATTAGTTTAGAATTACCTCACCTTTTAACTGGTGGAAGTGTAATTGAAGGATGGTTAGATGCAACCAACTCACAAACACTAGAAGATACAATCACAATTAATTCGGTAGGAGAATATTATTACCAAGTTGAATCATTAATAAATGGATGTATAAACTCGGATACCGTGTCAGTTATTCAAACAACAGAGTTATTACTCGATTTAATAAATGATACCCTCATTTGCCCTAATCAAACAGCAAATGTTGTCGCAACTCCAATTAATAATATAGAAACTACAGCCTATACTTGGTCAACAGGATCTACCTCTCAAAACACAAATATTACAGGAGGTATTGATTCTCAAGTAACTGTAATTGCTCAAACTGTTTCTGGTTGTATTGCATATGATACAATAGATGTCTTAATTACAGCACCCATTATTGCAAATTTCATCATCGCAAGCGGTTGTTTTGACGGAAGCATTCAAGTCTCCACTGTTTCTGGAGGAGCAGGGAATTACCTTTATTCAATGGATCAAACGAATTGGTCAACGACAACTTCGTTTACTGGACTTCAATTTGGTACTTACCCAATTTACATACAAGATGATCTAAATTGCGTGTATACTTTCAATGAAACAATAGATGGTAGTGCTCAAGGTTTAGATGTCAATTTCTTAGTTTCTACTTATAATGAAGAAGGGGATACACTTGCTATTGTGAATGTTTCCAATTTTACTGGTTTTGATTCACTCGTCTGGGTTTTGCCTACAAATGCAGGCATATATTCAGAGGATGATTCAATGGTTGTACTGTCGATTCAGAGTGGAGGTTGGTACGATGTAACGCTTATTGGTTATCAAGACACATGCGCATTCTCTTTTACTAAGTCTGTTCATTTTGGAACAGAGAAACCTAATTTTGATGATGATTATGAGTCCGTAGGAATTCAATCTTTATCCATCTATCCAAATCCTACCACTGGATTATTTACCGTAGAAATTGAATATGGGGTTGATCAGAATTATTCCATTGCTGTTACCAATATTCAGGGCCAACCTGTTGCAGGGATGTCCGTTTCAGGAATTGGAAATAGTGTAACTGAAAGTTTTACATTTCCTCTTGGATCTACTCCAGGACCATACAGTATACACATTGTTTCTGATTATGACGCAATACAAAAAACGATCATTCTAAACTAGTGCAGAAATTAATCTTCTCCATATTGTTAGTGAGTTCATTCTCTGCCTTTTCTCAAAATTTAGATAAGATAGGTAAAGAAGGGATGGTTAAAGTTTCAGGAGGACTGAGTTCTAACTTTGTTGTGAATCAAACGGTAAATCAACCACAGTTTAGAGATCCTTTTTCTTGGGTGCTTTCTGGAAATGTGACATTGAGCATTTTAGATTTCTCTCTTCCTTTTACATTCAGCTTTTCAAATACAGGGAAAAGTTATACGCAACCATTCAATATGACAGCCGTTCATCCAACGTATAAAAATTGGAAAACACATTTGGGTATTACATCTATGAATTTTTCTTCTTACACCTATCAAGGATTAAATTTCACAGGTGCTGGCGTTGAATACACACCAAAGAAATGGGCGTTTAAAGGTTTTGGTGGACGGTTGAAAAAAGCGATTGAATACGATGCTGATATTAATAATATCAATACCGTATCTTATAGTAGAATGGGTTTTGGTTTTGGCACTGAATACAAAGGAAAGAAATGGGGAACAGAATTATTACTTCTAAAAGCCTATGATGATGCAACCTCATTAAAATTCTACCATAACAATCCTGAATTAACAGCCAAAGACAATATTGTAGCTTCCTTAAAAGGAAATCTCAGTATTTTTAAATCACTTCGATTGAATGCTGAATTTGCCACAAGTATTCTTACTAGAGATGTAATCGCAAGTTACCCTTCCTACAAACGAGCTTTTTACAGCTCCTTAGTTCAAGGAAATCAAACTACTAAAATCAGTAATGCCTACAATGCTTCTTTAGATTATAGGTATAATTTTTTTGGAATTGGAGTGAAATATGAACGAATTGATCCAGATTACAATACGCTTGGTGCCGTTTATTTTAATAATGATTTGGAGAATGTAACCATTAACCCAAGTTTTTCATTGTTTAAGAATAAAGTGAATTTGGCAATAAGTACAGGTTATCAGAGAAATAACTTGGATGCAAAAAATGCTTCTGATTCAAAACGTTGGATAGGAACAGCAAGTTTAACCGCACAAGTTATCAAAGGCTTAAGTTTTAATGCAAATTACTCCAACATGTCATCGTTCTCTCGAAAAAACCCGACGGCCGATCCTTTCTACACAACACTTGGGGACACACTCAACTACTATCAAACGTCGGAGAATATTTCTTCTTCATTGAGTTATGCTTTTGGAAAGAAAATTAAAAACGCATTAAGCCTTACTGGTTCCTATGCAAAAAGTACAAACATTACAGGAAGACTTCAAGATGCTGCTGCGTTTGGATTCAATGTAAATTATGCCGATAACGATGCTCCTGTTGATGTTTACAATGGTGTCTTTTCTCATATGCTTCAATTATCTAAAAGTGGCCTATCTATTGGATGGATGGCAAATGCAAACCATACCGTAGCCATGGGAGCAACGAACACCTTTTTTGGACCGGGGTTGAATGCCTCAAAAGTACTAATGAAGAAAAAAATGAATTTGAGTCTTGGGGCAAACTACAACCAACAATACACCCAAAGCATTCTTTCTAATCATGTGATGAACTTTAGACTGGGACTTCGCTATAGTCCAGAATTATGGGATAAGAAATACGGTAAACTTTCCATATATTTAAATGCAAACTGGATCAACAAGTTAGCAGTCATTAACATCCCTAACACACAAAATATTACTATCATTGCTAATCTTGCCTATCAATTTCAATGAGTCGAACTAAAAACATATCTATCTTAAAAAGTGTTCTTTTTGTCGTAACGCTTGTTTTGTGTTTTGTAGGAAAGGCGCAAACCTATCCTGTTCAAACAAATCTTTCGACAACTGGGCCTTATTACAATTACCTATCTTATTACGCAGATGAAAACCGTCATTTACAAGCGGTTGTTACATTGACCGATTTCAACTCTCCACCTGTTCAAGCAAGGCTACGTCTTCGAATTGAAGGCCCAGGCTATGAATTAAAAACGAACGTTAGCACCCCAATTGGTAATGCATTTACCCTCGAGCCGGGAATTCCTAATTTTATCAACGGAATTGATTTAGCACCTTATTTTCAATCACAAAACCTGATTGTTTCTCCTAGTGGAGTTGATCTGAACAATTTACCCGAAGGATTTACCACAATTTGTGTGGAAGTCATTCGCGATGGTACTGGAGGTGAAATTATTTCAACAAATAATTGTACTTCTTTTTTCTTACAACGTTTTCAGCCTTCACAAGCCATTTTTCCAATGTGTGAATCCAGTGTTGATCCAGAAGAAATGTTTTATACTTTTCAATGGACATCTCCTGTTGGTTATGTTCCCTCTATTGGTACTGAGCTAAACTACACATTCTCTCTATACGAGTGGAATGACCCAAACAACTATACTATTTTTGAAACAGGACAGGGACTTGTTTATACCACTCAAACGACAACACCAATTGTACAACTTTCTGATTTTGATCTGACACTTCAAGAAGGCAAAGAATACGTATGGAGAGTTGAATCACAAATTACCAGTTTTGGAATGCCTGTGAATATGATTGAGAACAATGGTCTTTCTGCTCCTTGCACTTTTATTTATGGAGAATCTCAGACGCTTGAAGAGTCTTTAGCTGATGGTCTTACGATTGATCTTAATGCAAATGGTGAAGGCGAACGAAAAGGAAAGGCTTTCTGGACAGTTATTGACAATACTCCGGGAGAAGGACTTTCTACCTATAGTTCATATTTGGTGACGTATAGAAAAAAGCCAATTGGAAATGAGGGATATGAACTGACGTGGTTCAATGATACAGTGACGAATTTTAATCATTTCATTTATCAATTAGAAGCAAGTACGACTTACGAAGTAGAAGTTTCAGGAATAGTAAGTGACTTTATAAGCGAACCTTCCAACAGGGTTGATTTTACAACAATGGATCCTCGTGAATATGCTTGTGGAGAACAAGATTTACCGTATTTATTACCGAATTACAACCCACTGCCCACTGCGGAAGCAGGAATGCATTTTCAAATAGGGCAGTTTGATATGCAGGTCTCTGAAATTTCACCAACAGGAAGTACAGGACATTATTCAGGTAAAGGACTAATTCCAGTTGCATTTTTAGGAGGAGCACAAGCCAAAGTTCGTTTTGACGATATACTCGTAGATGACCAGTTCGTTGTACGCGAGGGGCAGGTAGATGTAATTACAGATGGATTAGACAATTGGTTGCACGAACAGTATCAACAATTTATAGACCCTATATATGTAAGCGGTACAATAGATTCTGCTTATGTACAAGATGGAGTTGCGTGGGTCGTTGTAGACGGAGTGTCATTAGGCCCTTATACGTTTGACCCACCTGATTATCCAATTGTTATTAATGATGACAGTGGAAATCAATACACGATCTGGCCGAATGGAACTGTAACAGTAAATTCTTACCTCGTTGTTTCCGATGATTATTTAGAAGTTGACTCAGATCAAGCAGCTAATTTTGTTCAAAACAACAATGAATCTTTTGGTTTTGATGCCAAAGAGCACATGCAATGGCACGAGAACTACGAAGTGATATTACTTTCTGATTCTACGCATTATTTTGTACCTAATAAATCTGTAGGCGAAGGAGAAACAGATGTCGTTGATATACAATTGCCTTCTGGAACTTCAAGTGTTACTTATAAATTAGACGGTACAACCAGTATAAGTGCTTCTGGAAATACAATTACAATACCTTCTAACATTTCTAAAGGAGAGCATGCTATTTATGCCTACAACAATGGAAACAGAATTGGAAAACTCAACCTGTTTGTCTATGAACAAAAAGAAAAAGAACTTGTTATTGTTCCAATAGGTAACCTGACCTATTCTCAGAGTGATCTTAAAACCATTCTAGACCAAACATTGGGTGAGGCAAATATTGATGTAACTGTTAATGTTGCAGCTCAATGGAACAATGATACATACACGAACAGTAAGGCTATTGAACTTCCGACTGACGTTGGATTAATGAATAAGTATTCGGATGATATGCGCGCTTTAAGAGATGCGTATTTTGAAGCAAATTCCAATGCTACACAAAATGCAAATTACTTGTTTGTTATTCCAGGCTTTGATGATACTTCGGTAGATGGTTACATGGTGAGAGGGAAGTCACTAGGTTTTGTAGCATCGAATGCTACTTTACTGACGTACGCCCATGAATTAGGGCATGGTTTAGGTGCATTGAACCATACATGGAAAGACAATGGTCCTGAACAAGGTGTTACGGATAATTTAATGGATTATGAAGGTGAAAATCCTCAGCCGTTAGATGAACTGACCAAAGCACAATGGAAAGAATTGAGAGATTTAGATTTTGTTCCTAGTTTTTGGGATAGTGCAGAGGATGCTGAATTAAGAAGTCCTAAATATCTTGACTCTTTTAATTTAGTTGGTAACTTTTGTATGCAGGACATGATTTGTTCAGTATCAAAATATACTCAATTCTATAATTCTAATAGCAATAGTTTAAGATGGCAAGATTCAATAAAATTTAAGTTTTTTACTGATTCTACTTTTCAAAATTTAAACTCATCATATTTATGGAAATATAACGGGGCTGGGCAAAAATCTTGGACAATTACAAACTCAACAAACTCTTCTTTCATTTACTCTTTTGACCCAAATGACACCTTAGTTTGTGACCGAAGAATTACTAGTTATTGTAATACAACTACGCCGATAATAATACCTCCTTTACCACCAAAAGTATTTGATTATTTGGTTTATATTGCTTACCCAATGGATAAGGCGAGACCAGGTGTAAATGACTATTCTGCCGGCGCTATAGCGTATCGAGCATTAATGGGGGACAAAAAAATACAAGTTGGTCATACAGGAATTTGTTTCGTGAAAAGCGATACAATTTCGGAAAGAGCAAAAATTGATTATTATGATTTTGGTAGATTCAATTCGTCACAATCTAATCTTGGAAACGGAATTAGGCGTCATTATGATTTAGGTTATTTGCAAATTGCGGTAGATGTAACTGATTCAACATATAAATTAATAGATAGAGACTCTATTGAAATAAAAATTAATAATATTCCATATTTCGCAGGACATTTGGATAAGTATGGCAGAAAAGAAATAGCTTTTGCTCCATTGCCAAGAAGTAACTTTAACAGTGCCTACTCACTTGCGACGTCATCGTTTTATTCTGTTAGAGATTTTGGTTTTGGGACAAACAAATCTTTTTGTACAGATTTTGTTCATGACGTCTTTAATGCAGGAGGAATCCCAATGGCAGATATATCTTCAATTGTTTCAAATTTAGCGAATAGATTCGCAATGACAGCTTTTCTTATATCGAAAGACAAGGATCCATTATTAATGAAGTATTGGGATAACGGAGATCCTTTTTTAAGAGACATTAATAAATCGCCTTTACCAATAAATTATTCCATTTATTTACAAAATAAGTATCTAAAATTTAATTAATATGACTTATAAAATCAATTTTATTTTAATAATAATTTCCTTTCTTATTTCATGTAAAGCACCTCAGAACGCGATTAATACGAGGAGCATACCTGAATCAATGAATGTAATGAATGTAACCGACTCTTTAAATAAAAGAACTTATGAACAACTTAATACTTCATTAGAATGCTACTTATTTGAATCTCAAGACACATTGGATTATTTGAGTTATTTTGTTGTGTTTGTTGATGATACGATAGAGTCAATCAATGCATTTAGAAACATATATTCAGAAAATTACTTCGGAAGTACTACCTATAGAGCAAACACTAATTTAAAACCAAATTATTCAGATTCTTCACAAATGAGTTACAGTATCATTCCAATTTTAAAGAAGTCTATTGGGAGGTATCCTATTATTTATAATAAAAAAGGACACAAATACGATGAAATTGTATCTACATATCACACTACAATGAATAACTATTTTCAAGAGAATTACACTTTATTTTATAAAGACACACTGAATTCGTGGAATAAATATGATTACTCCAGATATTTTGATACGAGGTATGGTGAACTTCAAAGTTTTCTTGAACATTCGATTGCATATTATCGAGCCTTTCCAGAAAAAATGGCAACCTGGCCAGTGAATATTCGCCAAAACATGATTTATCTTGGGCAGAATCTTAATAAAACATACCTTGAATTATCAACTTTACAAGAAGATGCAGTTCAGAGTAATGAAATTGATCATATGTATATAACAAGTGTATTGATGTATCTTAAATCTGGTAATGCAGATGAATTTCGAAGTGCGCAACGCAGTTTTTATTCTCAACCAACGATGCGTTGGTTTTACATGTCAAAATTTTAATCAGTTGTTAACATTGATCTGACTTAGGTAATATTGAGCAGATAGGCGCAAGTTTTTATTTCACATTAGATGACATTGCAAACCCTGCTTATTCTGGATTTAATCCAAATAAATTCGTAATGTTAAAAACTGATATGCAAGAAATCGTCAATACTTATAAGTCGAATTTAAGTATCGATTATCTTGAAGATGCATTAGGTTATAATCCCGGGGCTCTGCAAAACAAAACTATTTACATATATGATGTGCCATCACCAAGTTTAAAAATGCCTTCAGGGAATGAAGGGGGAGCGAATAATTTATGGTTACCTGGAGGGAAAACGTCAGGGGGAAGGTCTGAGGCTGTTTTAAATAACCAAAGTATTCAACATAACAATTCAATTAATAACTTACCGAGTGCTAAACCCATTCTGTCCTATTAGAAACTGATGAAAAACATTGAAAAAGCTTTAGGGAAATCTGAACTTGTAAATTTCCTACGAGGAGATAATAATTATAAGTTACATCAAAGAAATGAAAATGCTGACATCAATGATTTTATGTACTGCTGGGATTCTGAAATTATTCCATTCTCTAAGTTAAATAATAGTATTGGTACTAAACTTGGTGATGCATTATATGACTTATTACTTGATGTTAACAATGTAGAGATCAATATATATACTACGGTCAATACTCTTTTTTGGTATTACTATCATCGCAATAATGGGCGGATTGATTTTAATATCCCTCTATGTAGTATTGAAAAAAAATTAAAAGAGCAAATTAAATTAAATAAAAATAAATTAACTTCTTGTCAAAAATGGGCGGGAGAAACATGGAATAGTAACGATGGACTTTGGTCACCCATTCAAAAAATTGCTGTTAAAATTCGAGACGAATATCATGGAATTAATTTCGTAATCGAAGACGAAATAATTATTTGAATTAACTTTATTTTTCCCATGATAGAATTTAGCAATAATACCATTTTAATAAACAGAAAAGAAATAGAACTACCCATAAGAATTAATGAAATTATTGAGTTTAGAGAAAAGATTATTTTAAATCATTTATTGATAGATAATAATGTGAAAAAACGTCTTTTTCGGATTCATCATTGGAATTTCAAATTTACTTTTTGTTTGGATTGAAGAAGAATACTCCCAGCAATAATATCTTCGAGCGTTTCTTTGTTGATAGAGTCGAATGTTGTTGACGAGTAAATAAATTCTAATGACGAATTAAATACCGATTTGTTAACTTCAAAATTTACCGAAACAAAATTATCTACAGGACGAGAATAGCAAAATGCAGGAACATAATCAATCCAGATTAATTTTTTGAGATTTAATTTATGATTTTGAATGATATTCTCTGCTATATTTTCTACCATTTGTTGTGGAGATGGTGATGCATTCACTGAATGTTCCGCAATTACAAGGTTGAGTTCTGGCCATATATGGATAGGACAGAAACAATCGTTGCCATGGAATCCTTTGTAGTGATAGTTTTCAATAGTAACAGGTGCTTTCATAATTTCAAGTTTTATTATTCAAGTTAATCATAATATTGAAATTAAATTAAAATCCAACGTTAAATCCTTTCTTTAATTTAAGCTAAAATGGTATTTACTTTCTATTTTTGAGTAAAACAATATAAATGAAAACTCTCCTTCTTCTTACCTTTTTAATTCCGCTCACTCTTCAAGCTCAAAAAGCTAAATCAACAGCTCTAAAAAGCAATTATCACTATATGCAGTACGCATTAAATGAATCTTTTAATGCCAAGTATTTTACTTTAACAATTACAGAGCATTCTTCGTGTGGAGGATTGATTCCACATAACGTAAAGAAAAGCCCGTTGGTAAGTTCTGATCCTAGAACCAGGTTGTTTGTAAATTCTGTACCCAAAGAACCAAAATACTTTGTTCAATCGCGTGATTTAGCCAATAATTTAAGAGCAAAGAATATTTCGTTTACACATTTTGAAATTGTTGCAAGTGACATCAATTTGGCAAACCAAACTACAAAAGATGCTCAAAAAGTAAAGAACGGCCCAAATAATCTATTTTATTTAGAATTTAGAACAGACATTCCTATTTCGGTAAAAGCAACTTTTTATGGTAACACTACAACAACGACCTTAGACACAAACTCAACCGCTGTCGGAGTTCATATTTTACGTTTCCCTATGGATTTTCAGTTTGGTTCAAACGGACCTGATGCGTTAAGAAATGGATACCCGTCAGAAGGCACTTTGATTGCTGCATGGAAAAAATACGGGAATTATGCTCAATCTCAATGGAGAGACAAGGCTATTTCTACATTTCTGACTTCTGTATTTACACAATACAAAGAAAAACACATTAGCTTTTCTAAATATGCACAATCCAAAGTTTATTCAGATAAGAATAAAAAAGGGGGGTATGAAGCGATCGTTTCTAATGCTGAAGTTTTTAAAGCTACAATGGATGAAATTGAAGCCGATTTCAAACAGGGTTCATTCAAAAAATATTGGACAACTGAATATCAAAGAAGATTTTCTGAATGTAGTCAAGTCTGGAAACAATTTCTGGATGAAAACGGAACAGATCTGACCGTTGGTAATAAACTTATTTCTGCAGAGTACAAGCAAAAGATATTTTTGAATTATTTAAACGCATTGATGTTTTCTGGTCAGTTTGACAAGGTTCAATTATTAATCGAGACAAATATCAATGAAAAGTTAAAAGCTGATATTTTATTTGATATGAAACGAATTAGAGCGTTTAATGAACATTTGAGAATGGAATTTGAGGCGCATTCAAATGCGAAAGGATGGGTTAGGATGTAGTAAATAGAGTATTAGGGAGTTGCTCTTTATTTAATTCAATAATTATTAGACCGAATCAATATTCCTTAAGAGTAAAACACAAATCACAATTAATTAGCGCGGAAGCAAAATCCATATACGCTATTAAAAAGAGAATGTCTCATTTAGAACCAGAGTGAAAACACTTTATTTTTATTGTCATAATTAACACATCAACTGTAAACTGAACTACAAAACTTCAAAACTATCCAAGCTAGCCGCTACCATTGCGGATGAAATATAATGGTTCTTCAACACTTCATCACTTGAACTACCTGTAAACAGTTTAGCATTAGCTCCAGCTGCGATGGTGAGCTTTGTAATATAGGTTTTACGAAGCACCGCAAATTGCATCGGTCTATTATCTGTGAAGCTGTTGAAATGTGAAAAAGCACGGGATAATAAGCCCTTCGCTTGCTCCAGACTCTGGTCGGGCCGATCAATTATTCGGTCATCTGTTTCCTTGTTTTGATCATAGCCCAATTCCTTCAATAATGTAAGCAACGATTTCGTAACTGGAATATACTTCATGTGCTGTTTTGAGCTCCTACCTTTCATAATTCGATTGACTTTCAGGTTGGGTATTCTACAAACCAGCTTACCATCATCTACTGGTACAATGTCAGACCATTTTAATGTAAGTAGCTCTTCCCTTCTGAGTCCTGTTTCCAATGCCAATCTATATGCAGGCTTCAACCAATCACGATAATAATATTTCCCAGATGGTACATGACGGCTATTCTCAATTGTTATAGCATCAAGTATCTTTTCAAATTCTGCTTTGTTGATTATGGATACATGAGTTTTGACGCTATTCAATTCAACATGATTGAAGGTATTGGGCATATCATAATCCTTCACTCGTTTGATCCAATTAAACAAGGTCTTCATGATACCCATGTGCTTATTATAAGAGCGTTCACCAAGCTCTAAATCGTTCAGTAAATATTCATGGTAGACACTCACTTCTTCATCCTTAATATCCTTTGGGTTCATACCATCAAAATGATACCCAACATTTTTGAGTGAGGTTCTAAATCGTTCGAATGCTCGAAGTGAATCACCAATGTGTTGCTTAGAGCGTTTTCGAATAAGTATAACAGGCGTATTTACTCCAGAAACTGCATCCAGATAGGCTGTCATAAAGTAATTTAGTGATGTTTCGTTCTTTGTTTTAATGACCTTCTGTTTGTGATAACCTTGATTTTCTAATTCTTTTTTAAAATTCACCATTTGGATTAACGCCTCATTAAAGTCCGTAGTATCGATCACTCTTGTTCTTCTTGCACCTGGAGTATTTGGAACGCAGACTACCAGGTTATATTTATGCTGAGAAGTGTTCTCACAAGATGAAATAGCATTTTTTGTTAAACCACATTTCGTAGAAACTTGAAATTTACATTTCAAGCATTTAACCTTGATACCACATCTTCGATATTTTGCAGGAACTGTTAACATTTCATTTTTTACTTAAAAATTTTCGAGCCGCTTCGCTCATATTTCTTGCTGTCAATTCAGTGGTTATTGAGAAGTTCAATTCACTTTCTGACACCTGATTTTTATCTAATAATTCAGCCAAGTGTTGATCCAATAATTTACTATCGGTATAAGTTTTCTTTCCCAAACGAAATAATGGAATCCCAGATTCTTTACACCAACTCTTTACAGAACGAACATCACCATACCCCAAGATTTCACCTAACTCTTGAATACTGACGAGTCTAAATAGTAGACCCGCCGTATTCGAGTTTAAGTGTTTATCTTCAATATGAGATGATTCGTTGTGCATTTCCTTTAAATAGAGCTTAAATTAAATTTCAAATAATGCATTCGGAGCATCTGGACTTTCTTCAGAGTCACGAGCTGCAATGCCCACCCAATAACCTCTAACTTGGGTTCCATTGATTTTCTTACGATCCTTTTCAAAACCTAGTTGAGTCATTGCTCTACCAATTGCCATACGGTGCATTTTTAATGGTTGTTTGGTCTGATTTTGAATGTAATCTTCAATATCAGCCAGGGACATGAATTCAGCGAACTTCTTTGTTTTACTAACAATGGTGAAGTATTTGGTGATCAAATCAGATTCATTTGACCTTACTTCATGACTTCTGTTAACACGCTCTCTAATTGACTTTTCGTCTCTAGTCAAATTGTAGTTAAAGCCATCATGAAATAGTGCATACGCTTGTGCCCAAACCTGATTCATATTTATTTTCTTGGAATACTCCCAATCAATATCTTCTATAGTGAAACACAGCCATCTTGTGTTGGAAACATCTGTTAAAAATTCTTCCTTATTAGTTGAGCCAAAGAAATTACAACGTCTCGGCGCTTCGACTTCATAACGAGCATAAGGTCGACGCTCCTTGATTACAGCTTTACTTATAATTGCCTTTAGACTATTGACCTCCAAACTATTCAACGAACTCAATTCCTCCAAATTGTAAATCATATTCTCTACCAATCTAAACTCACTATCTTTATTATCGCGAAGAGGAGACTCAGTATAATATTTTGTATCAAACGGGCTCAGAAATCGAATGAAACTGGACTTTCCTATTTCTTGTTTTTCTGACACAAGAACAAATACAATTCTATTTACAATTCCATAAAGACTACAAGCAACACATCGAACTAACGTTTTTTTCAACTGCTGTTCAAAGAAAGCCTGCTCAGTTGCCACTACAAATTGAGATAGTTCCCCGATGTGATCAGTTTTTCCATCCCATTTTGGAAAAGATTTGAACTTTTCAATGAATGGATTATGATCCTTAATGAAATCCGACTGCAAAAGACTGATTAATTGATTGAGAGGATATGAAATATTAGCATGTTTTAGCGATCGATAAATGCTATCAGGATCCATTGGCAAGAACTCTTTATCCGCTTTCTTTTTATACTCAAACTGTTGAGTAATTACGTTTTTTCGAAATGTATAATTCTTACTAAGAAATACTTCAACTTGCTTAATCGCAGGCTTGTTCTTAATCCCAAATTCATCTTTATTAGTATTGAATACGAATTGAAACATACCCTGAACAATTTCTTCTGAAAGCTTAAATTTCTCAGATTGATAAATCACATCTTTATTTGTCCATGAAGCACCTTCTCTATTTAGTTTGTGAACATAACGGTAAATCGAAGCTACATCCTCATTGTCTTTACTGGTTGGTAACTCAATGTGCTTCCCGGTATATTTAATGGTTCCGAAATCACTAGTATGCTTAAAACAATGCTCGACAATACTTCTGATTTCAAATGCTTTTTTAGTAGACACTTCAAAATCTGAAATCATACTCAAGATGGTATAGCTCTCTTCTACCCCCACTTTATTGGCGAAACCAGCCAGCGAGAAAAGGTAAGTATGATGGTTTCCTGAAGTGTAACTGTGCTTCTTATCTATAATAGACTTACACCATTCATATTTTTCCTCATCTGTAGTCACCACTGTAGAAGAACTAACAACTGCTTCAGAGTCTGGCAACTCAAATAGTTGTGATGACTCATTAATTAGCATATCAGGGTCATCACTAATGAACCTTGTTCTAGATACATCTTTGCAGGATTGATCCACTTGTAATCCATACGTATTAAGAAAATACTCTTCAAGACCTAAAAAACTTTCGCGGTGTCGACTACCATCTATAACTACTCCAACCGCTAAGCCATTACCTCGACAGGACACGAACGAAAAGTGTAAATATGGATCAGTTGAAATTCTCTTCTGAGCATTTTGGACATCATCCAAACCATCAAAATCCAACACAATCATATCGCTGTGCTGTACTAACCCTTCTTTCTTGCGAGACTCAAACAATCCACTTGCAGTAAAATTACTTAAGTGCTTTTTCAAAAGTGCCTGTTTTTGAGGGTCAGTTTCCAAGCGAAGTTTCGCAATTTGGTCCTTCCACTTACCGTCTCTAATGGCTTTTAAAATAAGATGTAACTCAACAGATTCTCCGTTGGTAGTGTCTTTAATGTTATCATACAATGATACTCTTGCTTCTAATACTTTCATGATATTGTTATGTTGTTAGTTAATTGGTGACAGTTCATTTTATTGTCACCAAGTGTCATCGTCTACAACTGCGGCCATATAAGATACACAGCGATCGAGTGACACTTTTTAATAATTATTTATAATTCTATATTTTATTATTTATTAATAAGTAAAGTGTGTAAAATAGGAGTGTCCCTGTCACAGGTGTCATCTATCTGGAAGTTCATTATATTCCTCACCATCTAATAAACGCCCTGCCTTCTTCTTATTCACTCCACCCCATTGCTTAAAGAAGAAAGGAACTTGTTGATTATGACATTGATCCTTGATGCCAATCACCCATTCCTTTTCCATCGGACGAGCACTATGACCAGATTCACCACCCACGATGATCCAATCGATATTATCTAACACCATATCAGATAGTGGTCCCAACAATGGCTCACAGGACAAGAACTTGACCTTTGCACCAGTTAAACTCAGGTGATCAATCCTATCCATCACATTCTGATCTTCTACCGACACACCCATCCAAATATTGTCTGTCCATGTCAGTTCATAACTTAATTCCAATAAACGCTCACTCCGTTTGGTCAGCACCTGGTAGGTATGTTGAGGGGTTTCATTCATGGTCTTAAATACCTTCTGAATAAATTCAAGAGGTACATCTTTGTGGAACAAATCACTCATACTGTTAACAAAAACAGTTCGTGGTTTTTTCCATTTAAAAGGTCGTTGCAACTCTTGTGGATGAAGTGTTAGTTTAAATTCATTTCGATACTTAAATTGTCCCATTGCTTTCAATCTCTTAGACATAACTTCCGCATAGCAAAATTTACATCCTTTTGAAACCTTATCACATCCTGTTACCGGGTTCCATACTACTTCTGACCATTCAATATTAGTTTTGCTCATAATTCATTATTTTGATTAGTATTTTTTTTCAAAATTATTACCACTATTGAAATTTTCCTATTCACTGATTTTCAGAACATTACATTAGTTCGTATGTATGTAGAAAATCCAGAAACAAAATCCCTGTAACTAACTGATTAACAGGTGTTAACGATTTTTTAAATCTGTGGAAATTTCTTTTGTAGGAGGGTATCTTTTTTCCACAGATTCCTGAGAAATTGTCAATATCGAGGTCGAATCGTTCGAATCTGCTATACTGAGAACTAAAAGAAATGGTTGAAATATATGACCGCAAATTGGTGATCACATTACATGCTGAGGATGGTCAACTCGCTTTGGATCAAATCCGTGAGTCCATTATGGACGCTACAACAATTCTGATTGAATCAGATGAGTTCTATAATAATACTGAAGCCACAGGGGGAGTTACGACGTTAGTTAGATTCAATGCTGAGTTAGTTTGAAGCTTACTTTGTGAAATGCTACTTGTCCAGTTTGAAGTTGAATAGCTCGCTAGGATCAATATCTAACGTTCTACAGATTGTGAATATGGTTGAAACTGTTGGGTTAACTTGCGCTCGTTCAATTCTACCAATCTGGGATAATGCCAAGCCAGAAGTGTATGCGAGGTCTTCTTGACTTACCTCTTTTTCCTTTCTGATAGTTCGTAATCGTTCACCTAATAGGGTTAAACCTTCAATATCATTTCTTCTAGTTGTTCCTTTTCCTGATGGATCTGCCATTTTGTAAAGGGAGCGTATATGACTTGAATTAATTAGAGCGTATGTGAACTATTTTGATATATTTGTAGAAATCAATTACAATGTTAAAGAAATTCATTCCCGCCTTAATTTTCTGTTTTTATAGTTTACAAGGCTTTGCTCAATCAAACTTTGAGAAGGCGTTCCAAGATAATTCTACCTCGAACCCCTTTGATATTGAACAAACATCTGATAATGGTTATATTGTAGGTGGAAATAAATTGGTTAAAACTGATGAATATGGTGATACTACATGGACAAGGAGCCATTTCAATTATCCGAATTATTCCATTATAGCAGGTGTGACTCAAACCATTGATGGAGGATATGCTTATGTCTTATCTACTAATACTGGCGTAACATGGAACACAACATTAGTGAAAACCAATAATTCAGGAGATAGTACATTCACTAAACCTTTTGGTAGTTCGATTGAAAATTATGGTGCTGACATCATTGAAACCACTGATGGTGGTTATTTATTAAGTGGTACAAAATGGATTGGTGGTACTGACCCAAGAATATACATTATTAAGATCGATATTCTAGGAAATGAATTATGGTCATATACACATCCGACAACTTCGGAAACTTACACCAATTCAGTTATTGAAATCGTAGGAAACAAATATGTGATTACTGGTCGTGAAGATCAAGATGCTGTTCTAATCAAATTGGATCAAGTAGGTTCTGTAATTTGGTCTAACGTCCATACAGTACCGAACTATGAAATTGGACGAGGATTAAGTGCAACTGCATCAGGTGGATTTATCTATACAGGTTGGCAATATGACAATTCTACTACCCAAGGTTCTTTATACTTGGTAAAAACTGATAGTGATGGTGATACCTTGTGGACCAAGAATGAACAAAGCATGTATAATGAATCCTTTAATATGTGGTCAGGATATGGATTTGATACTGAGGAATTATCAAATGGTAACATCATGGTTACTGGTGCTCAATCTTTCGATTATTCAAATCAAGAATACGGTGGTATGTTTACCTTCTATTTTTCTCCGACTGGTAATATTATTAATGATACCTCATTTTCGTGTATTACTGTGGATAGAGGGACAGCGATTACTTCTACAAATGATGGTGGGTATATGATATGTGGCGGTGGAGATTGGCCAAACGGAGGAGGATCCCCTTCACAATATCATTGCGAGCTAATTAAGTTGGATGCAAACCTATGTGTATATCCAACAGATACCACTATTGTATTAACTGGTACAGGTGATCCCAATCTATTTTGCGGTGGCTCTGGTTTTGTTTTGAACACAGCAACGACTTGTAGTAATATTCTATGGGATAATGGATCTACTACTGAAATGAATACATACAATCCGCCATTCAATGTTCCAGGTACTTATTCTGTAACTTTCACCAACAGTTATGGCTGTTCCGCGGATGCATCAATTGAAATTGATACGTTTCAAACGGTTAAACCGGTGATTAATTCAGTTTCTGGTAATGATGAAATTTGTACAGGTGATAGTTTAATTCTATTCGTAAGTGATCAATACGTTGATTATTGGGCTGGACCGTCTTGGATAGCTTCTAATGACACAAACATTGCGTTCACAGGAGGAAACTATCAAGCTACTGTTGAAGATCTTAATGGGTGTATTTTAAATTCTGATCCTTTTACAGTTATTGAAAACCCGTTACCAACGCCAAACATTTCACTTCAACTGAATGGTGATCTAGCTTCTAGTGAATTAACTGGTAATCAATGGTACCTTGACGGTTCTATAATTAATGCTGCAATTGATCAAATATACACTCCTTTAGTCATAGGGGATTATACCGTTCAAGTTACCAATGATAACGGTTGTATTGGATTGTCAGATCCTTATACACTTACAGTTCTTGACATTGAAGAAAGTTTAACTCAAACTGACATCTTTTCTTATTACAATGGGCAGTTGAACGTGAATTCTGGTGAATGGAAATTATTTGATCTTCAGGGCCGTAATATAATGAATGGAACTCCTGGGGAATACTTAATTCCAAATGGTGTGTTTATATTTCAATCTGTCACAGGTTCAACAAGAATTGTCAATCTATAACTGAAATATCACCATATTGGAATGTGAGTTGTTGATTTTATTCAAAATTTTCTGACTCTAAATTCAGATTAGCCAAATAATGGATCAATTCTTTTTGTTGGAGCTTTATTTGATCCCGAAGTCTTGCAGATTTTTCAAAATGTTCTTTTTCTATAGAAATCTTTAGAAGGTTTTTATTAGAACGTATTTCAAGGAGGTAAGTATCAACTTGCTGTTTAATGATTATTTTAGACTTCGGCATATACCGAATATAGTCGTTAGATCTTATTATCATTTATTACACCGAAACAATTTTTATCTATTGTGTATTACATGTGAACATAAATTAAATTCACATGAAAAATTATTCAAAAAACACAATTAACAATTCTAATCGAGGAAACGGGGCATTAGACGAATTACTCGGCTTTGCATCTTTTTCAATTGGATCGATACAATTTAGTGGAGCGGTTGGCACTTACTATACCGTATTCGATGGATCTTACGCTGGTTACTATCAAAATTATGAAGATGCCTGTGAAGCTGCTTGGTATTCAACAGAAATAGTGAGGACTTATAATAAGTATGAATCTGCAAAGCATGCTCTAAAGGTTTATAAAAAGAACTTGAAAGGCTAATTACAAATTCAGATAAAAAGATTTGATTTTTTGATCATTGATTCCAATATACCTGCGGGTAACGGTTGTGGACGAATGATTGAATATTTCTGAAAGGTAGATCAATGACCTTTCTGACTGGTTATCGGAATCCCAAATTCTCTTCCCAAACGTTTTACGAAGCGTATGGGATGAGGGGTTCTGTACCTTGACGTTATATTTTTTGAATATAACCTTCAATCTTCTATTAATGTAACTGACTGATATTTTACCACCCCATTGATTGGATAGTATGAAATCACTTTTCCAACGATTATCCTCATCTCTTTTATTGCTACAATGCTCAATTGCTTCCTTCACCATTGGATTAATTGTAATCACTCTTTGTTTTTTTGTTTTAGATTCAATAATCACCAATTCATCTTTCTTAAGGACATCGTTCCATTTAATATTTAGAAGGTCGCTAATTCTCAATCCAAAAAAACTTCCCATTATTATTAAGAGGTAATCTCGATCTAGCTCATCTCGTTTTAATCGATCCGTTAGACCTATCATTACATTCCAGTCCATTCCTGACGTTGTTGTTTTTCCTCTACTCATACATGTTTTTTTCTCGAGTATAATAGAAGATTGTCACATTTACATCGGTTTTTAATGTAAATAGAACTAGTTTTTAACCTGAGTCGTTTAACGGGTTGGTTACCAGTAATAAGTGCACTATTATAGGAAGTGGAACGAGATTTACTTATATAGGCTCATATTTAAATGGGCTAGATTCATGATATTAGATTCTTCGATGTTGACTTATTATTAGAGGTAAATCTTGTTTATAATTATAACAATTCTTAATAGTTCACATTTTTTTTGATACCAATACCACCTCGATTAGGTTCTTTAGGTAGTTTTAGTCCACACTTTTCAAGTTGAGTCCTAATTCGATCATCAAGGTTTATATTCGTAAGCAATGGTATATCTAAATTATCTGTGTACAAGTTTTCAATTGCAAACAGCCTGTAATCCCTAGGTCTTTCAAGTTCAACGTGACTGGTACCCTTATGAATCTTCAAATTGTAAATTACTTCATCCGCACTGAATCTAGAGTGTACAATTCCTGATTTAATCTCAGCTTCCAATAATTCATTTAATATATCTTTTATCAGACAGTAAACTTTACCTTCTTCCAATTGTTTGTACAATTCACTTCTGCCTTCAAATTCTGTTATAAACTCTATCATTTTTTTACCATTTGGGAATGTAAGTGAAAACTTGGTGTTATAATAATGTAATGAAACTTGATAAAGGCCAGAATCGGTTTTCAATGTTCTAGATGGTATATGTATTTTAAGTGACTTTTTCATTGGACTAATATTAGATTATATCAGTATTTCTTATACTTTGTCTTACGAAAAGTCTTCAATAGAAAATCGTCTTGAATTGACTCTCGAACTTCACAAAGCCAGTTGTAAATTTCACCACCTTCTAATGACTTGTATAAAGCTTCTCGTTTACTAAGGTCAACAAAGTTATCTTCAATCAATTCACCCGTTGGTGGTATTCCAAGTGTAAATCTGTTATCGTCTTCAAATACTTGTAAATCATAGCTATATCGCCTACGTTTGTTCGACTTTGCTTTCAATCTATTGTTCTTGACAAACTGCTCGTAATTCTTTAAACCTGTCATTACAAATTGGTTGTTTTTTGTGTAAGACCTAAAGCAACTTTGTACGGTGATTTTTGCAATTCTAGACTTTCCTTTTCTAACTTCTTTCTAATCGTATCATCAAGTGCTCCGTCTTGAATTAGAGGCAGATCAGGGTTGTTAATATACATGGCTTCCATATCAAACATTCTAGTTTGTTTTGGTATTGTTAGATAGACCTGTTCTTTTGATTTATTCAGACGCATGGAGTATTTCATATCCTGTACTTTGAACGATGTTTTTGTCTCTCCATTTACCGATCTCCATCTTGTGATTTTATTATGAACTTCCTTAAGCCACCAATAAATAAAACCATCTTCATATTGAAAATATAGCTGTTCTCTAAAATGAATTTCATTAAAACAATCCGCTACCTGCTTTGATTTTGGAGTCATTAATACGAATTCGTCTGTGTCAAGATTAATGGTGACAGTATACCATCCATCAAACGCTTCAATAGCATGATAGTTCATACTGTCATCTTGATCTTTTGAGTGAGGGTAGGTATTAGATCTGTAGATTGATTTTTTCATAGGATAGCTTTTTATTATATATCCCGACTCACAGCAAAAAAATAGTATGTTATTAAACGCTAACCAAAATCAATAGTCTCCTCATTTTGATCATCTTCTCCAGGCAACTCTAAGGCCTTTACACTTTGTATCGCATTACCAGCGATTCCCTTAATTGAACCATACATATCAATAGTATTGGTAACAACTTTGTCAATTTGTTTTTCTCTTTGTTTCCAAATTCGTTGCATTGACCTTTTCTCGCTATCCAAATCTGATTTCATCTGAGTAAAGCCTTCTACTATGGCTTCAACTTGCATTCTAAATGTATTACTTGTTAGAAATTCATACAACAAATCCATTTTTTCACCTTTATTCTCTTGAGAAGACAACGCCGTACTAACTTGAATTATTGACTCCCGAAGAACTGAGCACAATCCTTTGAACTCTTCATAGTTACAAATCCAAATCCCATCCTTCAACCCCATTCGTTCCATATCAGAAGGCATAACCTGTGTAACCAGAACCCCTATGTTAGCTCCTTTACTACGTATATCTCCCTTAAATTTCTCAATCCAAGAAGGCTGAAAATCTTTGGTTCTCTTTGATTCATAATAAATTGAACCACAATTTTGTTGAGACCTTGTATGTATATGTTGAATACAGTCCCCACCTCGAACTCCCTTTTTAACCTCTTCTATCATGTCTAACGGAAAAATTGACTCAAGCCATTCTTCTATAGCCAATTCTTGAACTTCACCTTGTATTTGCATCGAACCTTGTTCTTGCTTGCGTTTCATTTCTTCCGTGAGTTTCTTTTGAGCTTCTAACTTCATCTCCAGCTCTTTAAATTTTAACTCACTTTTCTCTTCTTCTGATTTTCTAATTTTTACTTTCTCAGAACTTAGAAGCTCACTCAATTTCTTCTGGGATTCAGCCTCGATTTCATCTTTAAGTTCTGACTTCTCTCTTTTCAATTTCTCAATTTCAGCTTTAGATTTGTTCAGCTCTTTGATTTTTTCGGACTTCTCATTTAATTCCTTTTGTAAAATCGCGAATTGTTCAGACTGTTCTTCCTTCAGTTTTGATTTTAACTTCTTCTCAATCTCTTTTTTCTCAGTCCTAAGTTCAGTCTCTAATCTTTCTTGAAATAACTCATTTTCATTTTTTTTCTTCTCTTCAAATGCTAATTTTTCTTTCTGAAGCTTTATTTCCTTTGATTCAAACTTCCTTTTTTCTTCAGATAATTGAGATTGAAATTTATGTTTTAATTCGTCTTCTAATTGATGTACTAAAATATCTTGAACATCAATTGATGTTCCACATTCGGGGCATTTTATTTGAGTATCCGTAGTCATTATGAAATCTGTTTTATTTGTCCTTCGTATCTCCCATTAATAAAAGATATTACTGCATCGCACCCTGCCTTAATCATATCCTCTGTATATGGTTTTTGAACTCTCACTATTCCATGCGAAGAATCATGCATTAGCGAATATATGAATTCATTTGCTTTGAAAACAGCATTAGCATTCAAGTAAGTCTTTAAGTCCTTGTCAGGCGCTTCAAATCTGTTTATAGTTTCAACTACATGTCGAATTGAATTAGGTGTCGTATGTGTTGGAGGAATGCCATTTGACACATCTAATATATCTCTCAAATGCTCTTCGTACGGCATCACAAGTTCTTTTTTTAATTTACTCAATGTCCCATTAGAAAGGGTTATATAGTCAGTTGCTATTTTATTTCTAATAAGAATACTCATGAATTCAAGATTATGAGTAAACACAATAAACCTATTCTTAATCATACCTAAGTTCTCCTGTAGCTCTCTGATAATTTGAGACACAGAATATACAAAATGAAAATCTAAACTCGAAATGGGATCATCAATAATGAAAAATAATTTGTTATAATCAGATTCCTTACCAACTAACTTGTGCACATCTGCAAGATAATGACAAAAAGCGACTATGCTTTTTTCACCGTCACTAAGAATATCTGATGCGTTATTATTCATCAACTCGCTTTTGAATTTTAAACAAAACTGTTCTTCGTCAAATTCATATTTATCTTTAAAGAAGGAATTCAAGTAGTATTTAAGGCTTTCAGTTACTTTTACTTTTTTACTCTTTTTTTCTTGACTTTCTTTCTCTTCAATTTCTTTTTCTAACTTTTTCTTTTCAGAATTCAAGCCCAATAATTCTCCGATACTAGACTCCAAAACTTCTCTAAGCTCTTGATATTTGGCCTTACAGAGCCTTCTGTTTAAGTCCCGCTTTTCATCACTTGTATTTTTCTTGTTTTGATTTATTTGATCAATTTTTTTATTATTCAAATCTGATACATGAAGAGCATCTTTTGAATAAGTCATAATTACCTCTATATCCTTTGAGAATTTAGAGGGTTTAATTTTCAACTCAATGTTCTCTTTCTTTTCAAGCAGAAGAACCTCAAGTTTATTAATTGCTTCAACTAACTCTTTCTCAGATTCGTAATTAATAAGGGCATCATTCATTTGAGATGGTATGAACTGCTTTATTTTATTAAACTCTTTCATACCTGTCACTAAGTTCGAAACCCCTTTGTTCAAAAGGGACTTTATTGTTTTTAAGCTACTTATTTTTTCAACAATATCAAGCTTCACTTTTGATTCTTCGTCATTTAAAAACTTAACATAATCATCAATTAAGTCTTTCGCGGAATCGACCAATTCCTGCTCGCAAAAGGGACAATCGTTCCATTTTTCATTTGCCTCACCTATAACTTCAACTCCGCTCCTAATAAATGATAATTTAGAACTTATCTTAGTTTTGAATTCCTCTGCAAACTTACTTTTTGTATATTTTGTTGTGAGAATTTTCTTTAGCTCATCAATGAACTCTAATTCAAATTTAATTTCAGGATAAGACACATCCTCCAGATCATCGGGCATTTTACCTAGCATTGTGTTTTTTGCTTTAAGATCAGCAAAACTTTCTGGGTCTGTATAGTTCAATTTGCCATTATACACGTCTAGATATTCAAACTTATATTCTGTTGTGTTCTTTCTAACCTTAACTTCATCTAATGCATCCTTACCTTTCTTCACAGAAGATTTAAATATCAGTCCCTTTTGTTGGATCTCTTTTGACAAGTCTGTAAGACGTTTCTTCTCTTTTGATAAATCTATTTTGGATTTCCCTAGAACATATCCTTCAATTTCTCCATTCGTCGAGTAGTTAACAGCTTCAATGTTTTCCTTTACATAATCGCTATTGAAAACATGAAATAAATATTGGGTGTTTACATCAATGACTGGTTCATGATCTCTTTCTAATGAAATTTTTATTTGTTCCGAAGTATTTCCTGTATTTTTGATTTCATCAACTTTGAAAAGAAATTCTCCTTTCTTTTCGCCTATTGTTAGGATTTTATTCACCTTTTCAGCACTAGGTTCCGAAATAAGTCTAAACATCCGACTGAGGAATGTTTTACCACTACCATTATTTGCAAATACTGCAACCTTCTCTTTACTGAAATCAAGTGAATCTGACAAGTTTTTATGAGGCCCAATATTCGATGCCTTTATAGTCGTTTTGTATATAGTAGAGCTTTTAGCCATTGAATTAGTCGTTAAGGTCAAACTGCTGTGTTTGACGAATTCAAAGCTAAGGACTATAAATTAGAATATCAACGCGTATTTATACTCAATTTTCACATGTGAATGCTGCAATAAAATACCTTGTTTCAATATCAAATCTCAAAATTATTGCACACTAATATTGCACACCTGTGAATTTTTGAGCATAAAAAAAGGCTTCCAGAAAGTTCTGAAAGCCTTTAGTACTCGAGGCGGGACTTGAACCCGCACGCCCCGAAGAGCACAGGATTTTAAGTCCGGCGTGTCTACCAATTCCACCACTCGAGCATCTATTTATTCGGACTGTGAATAAATAAGGTAGTATTTTAACTTCAAGAATAGCTGAAGTTTATGAGCGGGAGACGGGGCTCAAACCCGCGACCTCCACCTTGGCAAGGTGGCGCTCTATCAACTGAGCTACTCTCGCTTGTATTTCAATTCTCCTCTGCATCGATTTGCAACGGGCGACAAATGTAGCAAGTATTTCTAAATTACAAACCACGAAATCAAAAAAAATCAACCTCCTGTGAGTTTTTTTATCTCATTGAGCTTCATCAACGCTTCAACGGGTGTTAGCGTATTGATGTCAATGCTCACTAATTCTTCTCTAATGTTCTCTAAAACAGGGTCGTTTAACTGAAAAAAGCTCAGCTGCATGTCTTCTAAGTTGGGAGAAATAGATTTCTTTGTATTTCCATCCGACTTAGAAGCCGTTCCATCCAAATTTGAGCGGAGCTCATTGGACTTCGAGCGGAGTCGAGAAGTCCCTTCTTCTGTCAATTCGTGTGAAGATTCCAGTTGTACCAGCATGCTTTCCGCTCTTTGTAGCACCTGTTGTGGCATTCCCGCCAATCTTGCTACGTGAATACCGAAAGAATGTTCACTTCCACCCTCCACCAATTTTCTCAAAAAGAGAATTCTCTTACCGACCTCTTTTACAGAAACATTAAAGTTTTTAATGCGAGAAAAACGATTGGTCATCTCATTTAATTCGTGATAATGAGTGGCAAATAAAGTTTTGCCCTTCATTTTTGGATGTTCATGGATATATTCTGCAATTGCCCAAGCAATAGAAATTCCATCGTAGGTACTTGTCCCTCTTCCTATTTCATCAAGAAGAATTAAAGAGCGATTGGATAAATTATTCAAAATACTTGAAGTTTCATTCATCTCAACCATAAAGGTTGACTCTCCAGAAGAAATATTATCTGACGCACCAACACGCGTAAAAACTTTGTCAACCAGGCCTAACTTTGCAGAAGATGCAGGAACAAAACTTCCCATTTGTGCCATCAAAGAAATCAAAGCAGTTTGTCGGAGCAATGCACTTTTACCTGACATATTAGGGCCAGTAATCATCATAATTTGCTGTGAATCATTGTCCAAATACACATCGTTAGAGATGTATTCTTCACCCGTTTTCATTTGTTTCTCAATAACAGGGTGCCGTCCAGCCTTAATATCAATAGCGAAGTCCTCATTCATTTCTGGTTTGCAATAATCATTTGCTTTCGCAACTTCCGAAAATGAAAGGAAACAATCCAATTGTGAAATTAAAAAAGCATTCAATTGGATAGGTTGAATGTAATCAGCCATTGTAAAAACTAAATCTTGGTACAATCTCGTTTCAATGGAAACAATTTTCTCCTCCGCTCCGAGAATTTTAGCTTCGTATTCTTTTAATTCTTCAGTAATATATCTTTCAGCATTGACCAATGTTTGCTTTCGCACCCATTCTTCCGGCACCTTATCTTTGTGGGTATTTCTAACTTCTAAATAATATCCGAAAACATTGTTAAAAGCAACTTTCAAACTGGGTATTCCTGTTCTTTCGCTCTCTCGCTTCTGCAATTGCTCCAAATAGTCTTTCCCAGAGAATGAAATCGCACGCAGTTCATCCAATTCTTCATTATAACCATCCGCAATCACTTTTCCCTTTCCGATATGCAAAACAGGATCTTCCTGCAAAGTTTTGTCAATCAATGCTAATAATTCTTCGCAAGGATTAATTCTATCCGCAATTTGTTTGAGGACATCTGGTTTTTCCGAAGAAATAAGTCCCTTAATAGGTTGCATTTGCTGTAATGTCCGTTTTAAAGCAACTACTTCTTTTGGATTCACTTTTCCAACAGCGACTTTGGAAATCAATCTTTCTAAATCATGAATTTGCTTGAGTCGTTCTCCCAATTCAAATACAATTGTGTCATTGTTATAGAATGACTCAACCGCATCCAGTCTATCTTGAATGGGTTTTAAATCTTTTAAAGGAAGTACCATCCAACGCTTCATCATCCTTCCTCCCATTGGAGTTTTCGTACTGTCGATTACTTGAATTAAGGTGGTTGCATTCTCATGTGGAGAACTAATCAACTCAAGGTTGCGAATTGTAAAACGATCAAGCCAAACGTACTTATCTTCTTCTATCCTAGAAATTGCTGTAATATGTCCAAGTTTATCGTGTTGGTTTTCCGACAAATAGTGAATGGCCGCACCAGCCGAAATAATACCTGCCTCCAGTGATTCAATCCCAAAACCCTTCAAGGACTTGGTGCCAAATTGCTTATTCAGACTTTCAATTGCGTAATCATTGGTAAAAACCCAATCTTCTATTCTAAATGAATAATATTTATTACCAAAGGCGTCGTCGAATTCTTTTGAGCTTCGTTTGTTGTAAATAATCTCAGTTGGCTCAAACCCCTGAATCAACTTTTCAATATATTCTTTGTTGCCTTGGGCAACTAAAAATTCTCCTGTAGAAACATCCAAAAATGAAATCCCAATAAGTTCCTTTTCAAAATGAATCGCACACAGAAAATTATTTTTCTTTTGATCTAACACTTGGTCATTGAAGGAAACACCCGGCGTTACCAATTCAGTAACTCCTCTTTTCACAATCGTCTTAGTCATTTTTGGATCTTCTAGCTGGTCGCAAATCGCAACTCTTTGTCCTGCCCGAACCAATTTAGGCAAATACGTATCCAAAGAATGATGAGGAAACCCTGCTAATTCAATAGGACCAGCTGCTCCATTACCTCTTTTTGTAAGAACAATGCCCAAAATCTTAGACGCTACAATAGCATCTTCTCCAAACGTTTCATAAAAATCACCGACACGAAAAAGGAGCAAAGCCTGTGGATGCCTCGCCTTAATCTGGTTGTATTGCTTCATCAGAGGAGTCTCTTTTATCACTTTTTTGGTAGATGTCTTCGCCAAGTCAATTGATTTTTTAATTTTTGCAGTGTAAATGTAACGGCGAATACTGGTTTTGCAAAATATCAGCGCCACTTGTTATCCACAAAATGAATAAAAAATTAAAACTCTGGGAGTTAGACCGTGTTTCTGAAATTGAATTTAAGGAGCAAAAAAAATTTCCGCTAGTGGTTATTTTAAACGATATTAGAAGTTTGACGAATGTCGGAACTTTCTTCAGGACGTGCGATTCTTTCAATGTTGAAAAGATTTATCTTTGCGGAATTACAGCATCTCCACCTCATCGCGAGATTCAAAAAACAGCTCTCGGTTCAACCGAATCTATGGAATGGGAACACAGAGAATCAACTATCGACTTAGTCAAAGACTTAAAAAATAAGGGACTAAAAATATGCTCGATAGAACAGACGGAAAAAACAACTTTCTTGCAGGACGTTTCTCAATTTCCAAAAGAAAAATACGCCCTTGTTTTTGGAAATGAAGTAAATGGCGTGGATCAAGACGTTATTGACGAATCTGACTTCATCATTGAAATCCCACAATTTGGCACCAAACACAGCTTAAATGTTTCTGTTTGTGCAGGTATTGTAATTTGGGAATTTGTGAGAATGTTGGAATTATGAATCAAAAATATATTGATATTTTCATCAATAGTTCTAACTTGTAGTCATCTATGAAAAAGTTATTATCAGTAACTCTGTTTTGTTTTTTCGCCTATGTAGCGAATGCGCAAAAATCAATGTTAATTCAGCAGTTGTCTGAAAGAACGATAACGAGAAAAAGCTTTGACAAAAATAAAAAGCTAATCAATAAACAAGTTTTTAAGGTTGGGAAAGTAACCGAAGTCAATTCTCGTTTTGAACTTAAAATTACAGCGGAAATGTTTGACGAAACAGGTAAATCAACAGACAAATATTCTACAACTTATAATTGCAAGCCTAAAGAATCATCTGTTTTAGTGCTTGTTTTTTCTTTTTCTAAACCTAAATCGAAAAAAACAGGGGTCACGGTTAAGTCAAGTGGATTCGAAAATTTATATCAATTAGACAAGCTTAATGATGTTGCCATTCAAATCACTTTTGATTCTGGCGCTCTTAATTTTTTCGGATCAAAAAGTAGCTTGAAATTTTATGACAGGACTTTGAAAGTCAACACCAAAAACAAAACCCTTGAATCAAAACTGTCTATTAGTGCATACGCTTGGGGGGTGCGTATTAAATCTTTGCGTTATAAAGTAATTGAGAAATTAACATTGTCAGGGACACTTTATTATCAAAAGTTTACAGAGGCAGATGGAAGTTATTTCACCGTGAATTATCAGAAATAATGGATGCTTTACTAAGTAGATTCTATTAAAGATAGCAATCCACTCTTTCCACAACTTTTTTGGTTAATTTTGCTATTCGAAAAAAAAACAATGATTAAAACAGATATAATTATCATCGGTGCAGGTCCAGTTGGATTATTTACTGTATTCGAAGCAGGTTTGCTTAAATTAAAATGCCACCTAATTGACTCTCTTCCTCAACCAGGAGGTCAATGTTCAGAAATTTATCCAAAAAAACCCATTTATGACATCCCAGGATTTCCTTCGATTCTTGCGGGTGAATTAGTAGATAATTTATTGACACAAATAAAGCCTTTTAAGCCAGGGTTTACTCTAGGTGAAGCAGCAGTGGACATTGAAAAAACAGCAGATGATACATTCATCGTAACTACAAAGAAAGGAACTAAACATGAGGCCCCAATAATAATGATTGCTGGTGGATTGGGCGTTTTTGAGCCTCGTAAACCACCCATAGAAAGTATCGATTCGTTTGAAGATAAAGGAGTTGAATACATTATTAAAGATCCTGAAGTATATAGAAATAAACGCTGTGTGATTGCTGGAGGAGGAGATTCTGCACTGGACTGGGCAATATTCTTAACGGAGAAAAACATTGCAAGTGAAGTCACCCTAGTTCATCGAAGTGCTTCTTTCAGGGGGCATTTAGATTCTGTACAGAAGGTAATTGACCTTTCAGAAACGGGTAAAATTAACCTTGTTACAGAGGCTGAAGTTGTTGGGGTGAATGGCAATGATAAATTGGAAAGCCTAACCATAAAACATAAAAGAGAAGGTGAGTTCATCAAAGAAACAGATCATTTTATTCCGTTATTCGGATTAAAACCAAGTCTTGGACCAATCGGTGATTGGGATTTAGACATTGAAAAGAATGCAATTAAGGTTGATACGCTGGATTACTCTACCAACATACCTGGGATTTATGCCATAGGAGATATTAATACCTATGAGAACAAACTAAAGCTTATTCTTTGTGGTTTCCATGAAGGAACATTGGCTGTTCAATCAGCATTTGCTCGTATTCACCCCGAAAAAAAGAATGTACTGAAATATACTACGGTTAATGGTGTAACTGGGTTTTAATGTGCTCCGTCCAATAAGACACGAAAATAACAATCTACATATTCGTATATTTACATTATGAACAGAAAAACCATCAATGCTGTAATTATTCTTGGAATACTTTCTGTTTTCAGCATATTAATTGTTCAAATATTCTGGATAAAAGGAACCACTTCACTTCAAGAGACAACTCTTGCTATTCAAGCGCGTGAAGACAGTCTCAATGTTGTTCACTTTGAGGAACATGTGAACATAGCTCTTAGAAATGTCTTGTCAGAAATTGCCGAGTCAAAAAAAGACAGTTCAGACCTGTTTGGAGCAGTAAGGCAGGTAGAATCAGACTACTTCACGGTGGATATCAATGAAGAATTGCAACCATTCTATTTAGAAAATTTACTCAAACGAGAATTCTACAGGCAAAACGTACATCAAAATTTCCAATATGGTATATATGACTGCTTTACAGACTCTATCGTTTATGGTAATCTAATTAGATTCACTGAAGAGGAACAGGCTTTTCAAATTTCAGATACTTTGAACGGTATGAACTCGCAAATACAAAAGTGGAAGAATGACGGACATTATTTCACTGTTTTTTTTCCATACGTTGATAAAAAGGATAAAACTTCAATTCAAACATTATCCTATTCTCCATATCTGTATTTAAGTGCAATAGTAATTTTGGTCTTGTTCTTTTTTGGATTTTCTGTTTCTGTCATTTTTAAACAGAAAAGATTATCAGAGATAAAAACAGATTTTATAAACAATATGACCCATGAACTTAAGACGCCAATTTCTACTATTGGACTGTCTTCTGAAATGATAATGCGGGCAAATTCAAAAGACGATGAACAAAAAATACGAAAATACGCTTCCCTAATTTTCAAGGAAAATAAACGCCTCGAAAATCAAGTGGAACGAGTACTAAACATCGCAAAACTAGATAAGCAAGAGATAAGTCTTAAAACTGAGGCGTTTGATATGCATGAGCTTTTGGTAGAAGTAAAAGATAGTATTGAAATCAATACTGCTGATAAAGAGCCAAAAATTGTTTTAATCCTTGAAGCTATCCATTCGACGATTACCGTTGACCCAATACATATTACCAATGTTGTTTATAACCTAATTGATAATGCCATCAAATATTGTAAAACTTCTCCCGTTATAACTATAATGACAAATTCTTCAGAAAAAGGGTTTTCACTTACTATTATGGATAACGGTATTGGTATTAAACGAGAAAATTTGAAGTTTATTTTTGATAAATTTTACCGTGTTCCCACGGGGAATTTACATGATGTTAAAGGCTTTGGTCTAGGGTTATATTATGTAAAAAAGATTCTTTCTGAACACAATGCCACAATTAATGTAAAAAGCACTCCTGAGAAAGGAACAACGTTTACTATTTTGTTTCTCCAATAAAGACGTAAGGTTTTAATATCTAAATCGAAACCATGTTTTCAACAAGAACACCTATGAAATTGATTTTTACCTTTGCCTCTATAATTTTTTCATTATCAGCGTCTTCTCAAAATGATTTTGATTTTTTCTCAGAAGCAACTACTTTTTTTCAAACGAATTGCCAAAATAATCGGGTGGATTATGCTGCTGCGGCAACAGATGAAACGCTACCTGTATTAATTGAGTACATTGCTAATCATAAACCTTCTAAAATAGAAGAGAAAGCGTTTTTAATCAATGCATACAACCTATTTGTTATTGCCAAGATTTCTAATGAAATACCCTTCAACTCTCCTTCGACAGATGACGGTTTTTTTACGGATAAAACACAAACAATTAACGGAGAATTAGTCTCTATAGATGCCATTGAAAATAAAATGTTGCGACCCGTTTACAATGATCCACGATTGCATTTTGTGTTGGTTTGTGGTGCGCTTAGTTGTCCTCCGATTGCTAATTATGCCTATACTCCAGAAAATTTGCACGTTCAACTCGACAAGCAAACCGTTTCCGCATTGAATGATAATAATTTTATTTACGAAAATAAAGAAGAAAAAACTGTTTATCTCTCTCAAATATTTGAATGGTACAAGTCTGATTTTGGAAAGAATAATCAGGAAGTTATAGAATACATTAACAACTACCGAGTGAATGATTTTGAACTAGATGCGAAGATTAAATTCTATTCGTATAACTGGCAGTTGAATTCTAAAAACACTAGCTCTCAAGAACCCAACTGGAATAATGTAAATTCTGATTCCCCACAAGTGGTAGATTTACAGCTCTTCACTGCTGGAAGTTTGCTTGCAAAAGGTAAGTTTGACCTAACCCTCTTCAATTCTATGTACACTGAAAACAAACAAAATTGGCAGGGTGTTGATTTTTCAGGCTACAGAACTACTTTTATGACTCACTTATTCCAAATCACGATGGGTGTCAGTAAAAATAAACGATTGAATCTTGGTCTTGACATTTCCTTGCGTTCTTCAGGTTCATCTACAGATTCTACTGTTAGTGGAGTAAAAAATACTTTCTCATACACAAATAACGATTCTACACGATTTGGCATCACTTCTGTCGGATTGAGAGTTAAGTGGCAACCTTTTAAAAATATAAACGATTTCACTATTCAGAGTACCGTTCTCGGACCAACAATAAAACATCCCGAAGGATTCAATGGACCCTCACAACAGAACTTATTTTGGGCAGATTGGAACAGAATAACATGGTGGAATCAACTGTTTTACACAAAAAACTTCCGTAAATTTCAATTATTCACTGAACTAGATTTCTTATACCGTTTTAGAATAAACAAAGATCAAATTGGCATGCTTGATATACCTATGAATGTATTCTTAAGTTATTTTCCAACGCATAAAATCACCATTTATGCAATGACACAACATGTACCAAGGTTGACCAATAATATAGACCAAAATTCACCTTCAACGGACTGGGTTATTCCTTCAAACTACACTGCATCTGGTGTAGGGTTTAAATATCAGTTACTCTCTAATTTGAACTTAGAATTTTTATATACTAATTTTTGGAGGTCTAGAAACGCTGGACTGGGAAGTACGTTCAATATTGGTGTCAAATACTTAACCAAATAATAGTGAGAAAGTGTATCCTTCTTGCTTCAATTATTCTCATTTCCATTAGTACTACAAATGCTAAACTAGTTAGTATAGTTGAATTTGAAGGGCTCGAAAAAACCAATCCGAATTATTTAATCTCATTATTGGATACTAAGGTTGGGGAAAAATATGATTTCTTAATTGTACAAAAAGACGTCTTTTTATTGCGTAATTTGAACCTGTTCTTTGATGTCCAATCCGAAACAAAATTAGTATCTGACTCGACAATGGCTGTAACTTTCGTCATAAAAGAAGCCCGCTATTTCTATCCAATTCTTAGCATTTCTGGTTTTGATGAACAGTTAAAAGTCAATGCTGGTTTTAGTCAAATTAATTTTTTAGGTAGGGTACAAAATTTCGGTGTTGTCTATCAATATTATGACAGACACTCATTGAGTATTTTTCATTCTCAAAAAAGACATTCAAATAAGCTTACCGGACATGAAGTATCCTTCTCAAAGTATTCTACAGTAGAACCACTTTATTTTGAGGATACAGTTAGTTCTTTCAACTTCGATAATTATTCTGCATCAGGAGGTTTGTTTTTTTGGCTAACCAATTATTTGAAAGTAAGCTTAGGAGGTCAATACATGTACGAACGTTATGAACAAATCGACTCTGCTATTCTCAATTATATCATGCCTTTAAGTTTCAATAAGTACCAAATTCGAACCAGTCTTTCTTACAATAAGATAGAATACATATATGAGATGCTTGAAGGAACGAAGTACAAAGTTTTTAGCGAATACATTGGTACGGATAACTTCCCCGACGCACGTTTTTTAAAATTCACGAGTCAATTTTCTTGGTACAAAATGTTTGGATGGAATGGAAACCTTGCATTTAATACAAAATTCGGTGTTTCCACCAATAACTTCAGCCCTTTTTCTCCTTTTGTTATAGATGGTTTTCTTAACGTTAGAGGTGCTGGAAACCGTATTGAAAGGGGCACTGGTGAATGGATTGTAAACCTAGAATACCGTCACACCTTCTTCCGGAATGATTATTTTGCTATTCAAGGAGCAATTTTCACAGACTATGGAGCAATTAGACCCCCCGGAGAAAGATTTAACTCTTTTTTTAACCAAGCGGAGAAACATATATTTTCTGGTGGAGGTATCCGATTTCGATTAAAGAAATGGTATAATACAAGTCTTCGTGTAGATTATTCAGTGAACATTACAAATACCAAACAACATGGTTTGACCTTCGGTTTTGGTCAGTTTTTTTAAAATCCTACTTCTTCATGTTCTCTATCAAAGATTTGACTTCATTCTTCAAATGTTGAATTGTTCTATCTTTTTCAGAAAGCAAACGTTCATATAGTTCATTTTGTTTACTATTTAACTCTTTAATAATACTCGAATTATCATTTAAAGTGTTATTCTGTATATTTAGTGTTAACTCATCATTAGATAAAAGTTTTTCTAAATCAACATTTAAAATTTCAGCTATTTTTCTTATTTTCTCCTCGTTTAAAGAAGTCACCCCATTCTCTATTCGAGCATAAGCAGGTTGAGATATAGACAATTGATCAGCCATATACTTTTGGCTATAGTTATTATACTCTCTTATCTGTTTAATTTTTAAAGCTGTTTTTCTCATATACTTTATTTATTATGCTTAAATGTAATAAATTATAACTTGTTATTTCTCTTATGCAAGAGAAAATAATTGTAACCTTGCATTGCTTAATTAGTTGTAATGAACATTGTTTTTGTTCTAAATAAATTATTAGGGTTACCCATTTAAATCTCACAACGTAAATAGTTTACGTTCAACAGCTGTAATCTTGTATCAAAAGGAAAAGGTATGAAGATTTTAAAAGAGTTATCCCGTAAAGAATTTCGTTCAAAATTT
>Ga0316208_1000260_pt1 | contig 71127 bp, 44 predicted proteins | sample 3monopyrite_MG_FD_204944 | JGI IMG/M metagenome (GOLD analysis project Ga0316208, IMG submission 204944) | Microbial mat bacterial communities from mineral coupon in-situ incubated in ocean water Damariscotta River, Maine, United States -... | ecosystem: Environmental > Aquatic > Marine >... | reverse complement strand
ATTTCCACGGAATACCATTGCGTGTACTTTTAACCATCTGTTGATTGTGCCGATGAAGGCGCTCATTAATATTGTTGGTTTGACCAACATAATATTTATTTAAAATATTGCTGTGCAATATGTAGGTGAAAAAAGGCATGATTGAAGTCGGGATGATCACGCTTGGAGCGTGACGCTCTCGCGCCCCTTGAAAATGACGCATTAGCGTCACCAGATGCTACATCTCGAAGCGTACAAATTTAGCTTACTAAACTTTCTAAAAAACGTTTAGCACCTCTTTTTTTGATTTTTAATTCCATCTTCATTGCCTCGGCTCTGCTAGAGAACTTAGTTTGAAAAATCAATTTCCATGAAATACCATTGCGTGTACTTTTAACCATCTGTTGATTGTGCCGATGAAGGCGCTCATTAATATTGTTGGTTTGACCAACATAGTATTTATTTAAAATATCGCTGTGCAGTATGTAGGTGAAAAAAGGCATGATTGAAGTCGGGATGATCACGCTTGGAGCGTGACGCTCTCGCGCCCCTTGAAAATGACGCTTTAGCTATTCCAGAACTATATACTTCTAAAGTGGGACTTTATCCCGAATGATATTAGGCCCCAAAAGTGAAATAGGGATATAAATCCTTACACTCAATTCTTTTGAATTATTATTCAATCTATTCGTCATTAACTATACTCTTTTGAAGTGATTTGCCCTACATTTGTGCTCCAAAATAATTTACTATGTCAGAAGAAAACCAGACTCCAGAACACCATAAATGTTTAATCATCGGATCAGGCCCTGCAGGTTATACAGCAGCCATTTATGCAGCGCGCGCAGACATGAAGCCGGTCTTGTACCAAGGCTTGCAACCAGGAGGTCAATTGACCATTACCAATGACGTAGAAAATTATCCTGGTTATCCCGAAGGAATCAATGGACCACAAATGATGATTGATTTTCAGAAACAAGCGGAGCGCTTTGGAACAGATGTGCGTTTTGGCCTTGTGACCAAAGTTGATTTTAGTGGAGAGGTTCACCGTGTTTGGGTGGATGAAAAAAAAGAAATGACTGCGGATGCCGTAATTATCTCCACTGGAGCTTCCGCTAAATGGTTGGGCCTCGATTCTGAGCAACGCCTTAACGGATTTGGGGTAAGTGCTTGCGCTGTTTGCGATGGATTTTTCTACAAAGGACAAGATGTGGCTATTGTTGGGGGAGGAGATACTGCAGCTGAAGAAGCTACATACCTCTCAAAATTGTGCCGAAAAGTATACATGCTGGTTCGCAGAGATGAATTTCGTGCATCCAATATTATGGCGCAAAGGGTAAAAGAAAGTGAGAATATAGAAATCATGTATCACCATGAAGTGAAGGAAGTCTTGGGCAAAGACGCTGTTGAAGGAGTCTTGACTTTCAATAACCAAACTGGAGAAGAAACAACTTTGGATGTTACTGGCTTTTTTGTGGCCATTGGACATAAACCAAATACAGATATTTTCAAAGGGACTCTTGACATGGATGATGTAGGATATTTGAAAGTTAAAGCAGCTTCTTCTAAAACAAATATTTCTGGGGTTTTTGCTTCTGGGGATGCTGCGGACAAAGTCTATCGCCAAGCTGTTACGGCTGCAGGTACAGGTTGCATGGCGGCATTGGATGCAGAACGCTACCTTACCGAAATTGGCAAGCATTAAAATTTCGGCTAATTCATTACTTCTTGCAACTTCTTTTAACTTCTTTGCGTCATGAGTTACGATGCATTAGAAGTATATATTTTATTACCTTTAACGATCGTTTTTTTTAACAAAGTTCAAAGATGAAAAAACAACTACTCTCTCTCTCGATAATCCTTTGTTTAGCCTTTGGAGCAAAGGCTCAACGCTTTTTTGTAAGTGAAGATTTTAATGCAGGTGTTATGCCCGCAGGTTGGACGCAAGATACTCTTGGTGGCAACCATGGCTGGCTTTTTGGTTTAGATGGTTCGACAGATGAAGTTGGTAACAACAACATTGATTCTACCAATATGGCTTATTTTGATGATAATGATTTAGGAAAGCCAAATCGCAACAATACACCTGCATTGATTACACCTGCATTTGACAATGCTTTGGCAGGCCCAACTACCTTAAAGTTTGATTATAATTTCAGGGAATATTCTTTAATAGATGATTCCTTGTATGTGGAAGTTTGGGATGGTAGTGCATGGGTAAATGTTTTTTCAGTTACAATTGATGATTGTGGTAGATATATTCAAGCCGTCGGTCTTTCCGATTGTCAAAGACTTGGTTTCCCAAGAGCGAATATTAGAATCGATAGTGTGAATGGACAGCGCTTGGCAAATGCAAATTGTAAAGTGCGTTTTGTTTATCATGATGGTGATAAAAGAAATGATTGGGGTTGGTACGCAAGTATTGACAATGTCACCATTACAGCACCTGTTTCTGATGACATTGCTTTGGCCGAGATAACTGATCCTCTTCAAAACAGTTGTGGCTTAAATGCGAATCAGTCAGTCACCGTAAAAATCACGAACGAAGGATTTAGTGCAGCTACCAACTTTGATGTGAGTATAGATCGTGATTCTGGAGTTCAAGTAATTACGGAGACGGTAACGGATACCCTTTTGCCCGGAGATTCCTTGTTCTATACATTTACTGGTACTATTGACATGTCTGTGCTTGGCACTTATACTTTGACTGCCTATGTGGATTGGTCATTGGATGGAGGATCCTTAAATGATACGCTAGTTAATACATTAAAAAAGGAAGTTGCCTATGTACCCACTTATTTCGATGATTTCGAAAACTTCAATACAGATTGGACTTCAGTTGGAATACGAAATGTTCGACAAGGAAACCAGCGCCTTAAATTACCCTATAATGACGCATGGGAAAGAGGGTTTCCTTCCGGGGCCATCATAAGTTCTGCAGCATCTGGCAGCAATGCGTACATGCTTGATTTGGACAGTGCTTATCAAAATGGAATTGAAGTTTACCTAATTACTTCTTGCATGGACTTTAGTGCATCCATTGGAGATCCAATTATATCTTTCGATTTGATTTATGACATGGAAGGAATAGGTGATTTTTTAATGTTAGAGGGGTCAAAAGACAATGGGGTAACTTGGGAGTCAATTGAAGCAAACATAATGTCCCGCAATTGGTACAATAATGTGGTTGGCGGTCGAAATGTTTGGACATCAAATTCTAGGGGATGGGAAAGGGTAGACAATGTCTTGACAGGATATGCGGGCGAAGGAGATGTGAAATTGCGTTTCCGTTTTGAATCTGATGAATCCGTTAATCAACGTCCTGAAGATGGTGCGGCGATTGATCGATTCCGGATCAGAGATCCATTCCCTGTAGACATGGGTATTGCTCGAATGAACTATCCCATCGAAGGCTTTGATCCATTGTGTGGATACGGAAATGAGGCTGTTGAGATTTTGTTAGAAAATAGAGGGGCTTATACAGTCGATACTTTTGTTATTTCCCTTGATGTATTGCGTGCAGGAAATGTGACGAACTATACAGATTCTGTCTATCAGTCCATGGCTCCAAATACGCGTTTGCGTTATACAATGGATAGTCTCGTTGACTTTTCACGTCCCGGAAATTATTTAGTAGATGTTACAGTTGTGATCCCGAACGATGGCAACCTGAACAACAACATCATCAACGGCATTAACATTCAAAACAATGCCCCTCCTGTAAGAAGAACACCTTTCAAAGAGAATTTTTCTGCTTCTATTCCAGGTACTGTGGCAGGGAATATTAATAGTACAATAAATGGGGGCTGGACCACTACTTTAGGATCATTTCAATGGCGTGTGGCCAATTCTGCAGCCAACCTTTCTTCAGGTACGGGACCTGCCAGAGACAACACTGGGAATAATGGCAACTTCATTTATGCTGAAACTACAGGTGGAATATCAGGAGATTTTGCCGGACTCGAAAGCCCATGCTTTGACTTTACAGAAGCTGATTCCATCGTACTTGAGTTCTATTATCATGGATATGGGTTTACCAAAGGAGATTTATTTGTAGATGTTTTTGATGGAGTGAACTGGATCGAAGGAGTAGACCAAATACGTGCCAATTCAATGCCACAAACTAGCCGAAACTCTCCTTGGTCTTTTCGATCTGTAAGCCTTGATGAATTTTCAGGCCAACGCATCAAAGTGCGCTTTAGAAACGAATTTAACGGCCCACTAGGAGACATTGCTTTAGACGACATTGTCATTTACCAGCCCATCCAAAACGATGCTGAAATGATTAGCATTGATGCTCCGACAAGTGGTTGTAAAATCAATGACAGTTCAGTTGTAACCATCACTTTTGGCAATTTTGGCTTGGCCAACATCAAAAGAGATTCATTAGAATTGTACTATGGAGTGGTAACAACAAATCCGCCAGATACTGTTTTTGTAAGTGAAATATATGATTCTACCTTATTGCCTAGACAGTTGGTAAAGTACACTTTTAAGCAAACTGCAGATTTATCTTTGGCTAGTCAAGAATATGAGATCATAGCTGGCACTAGATTAAATGGAGATGTAAATGTGGGCAACGATTCTATTGTTGGTTATCCTATTCAAAATTTTACACGCAACGCTGGATATATAGAAACCTTTGACAATTTTAGTTTTATTGATGGTGATTGTTTAGATGCCACATCTGACATAGTTACAAGAGGATGGCTGCCAGGAAATGGGCTATATACCTTCAACGTTCAAAATGCAAGAACATGTTTTGGGCCAAATGGCGCAACGCCTTCAATTGGCACAGGTCCTCAAGGAGATGCAGGAGCCGGTGATGGAAAATTCTTTTACGTGGAAGCAACCCTCGGAACCAACGAGGATGTTGCAACGCTGATGACACCATGTATAGATTTTGGGCCAAATCCAGCAGCGGCAATGGCCTTCAGGTACCACATGTACGGCAATGAAATTCCAACTTTATTTATTGACGTATTGGACGATGGAGTTTGGACATTGGGAATAGACTCAATTTCTGGGCAAACACATGTGGACCAATTTGATCCTTGGAAATTGAAAGGAGTTAGTCTGAATCAATTTGCTGGCAAACTCATTCAGATTCGATTCAGAACGATTAAGCAAATTGGTTTTACTGGTAGAGGGGATGTGGCTATAGACAATATTGAGTTTTTTGAACCAATCCTGCAAGATGCACGGGTGTCAGAAATTATTGATCCAAATACTGGATGTACCCCAGCTGGAACAGTAAAAGTAAGAATCGAGAATTTTGGGATCGATCCAATTGATTCAAATACTCTTTCTGTCAGCTTCTCAGCAAATAATATTACCCCAGTAGTTGAGACTGTTCCTGACAGCATTCCACCAGACAGTGCCATCATTTATACATTTACTCAAGCTGGAGTCTTTTCACAAGTGAACACTACATATAGGTTAAATGTATGGACAGATCTTCAAGGTGACATCAATACCTTTAACGATACCTTATTAAAAGTATTCCAAAACATTACCCAGGGCACTCAATATCAAGAGAATTTTGAAAGCTTTAGAAGTGGAGCTTGTGCACCTCCGTATGTGTTCCCACCATTCACTGGCGATTTAATTGACCGAGGATGGGAAGTAGACCCCGTGGCGGGTGGATCTTATCATTGGAATGTGCAAAATGCTGCACAATGTGGGGGTACACCTGGCGTAAATACCGGTCCACAATCTGACAAAACAAGAAGCCGCGGAAACTTCATGTTTGCTGAATCTCAGTTAGGCGGGGCAGTGGCAAACCTTATTTCACCTTGTATTGATTTTACCGGAGATACCACTGCAGGTATGACTTTCTGGTACCACATGTATGGTAGCACTGTAGGTACACTGCTTATTGATGTGTTTGCCGATGGTGTTTGGAATTTGGGTGTGTATTCCATATCAGGAGAACAACAAACTGCATCCTCTGACGATTGGCGACAAGCCTTTGTAAAAATGGTGCCATTTGCTGGCAAAGAGGTCAACATTCGTTTTAGAGCCTTGAAAGGAGGTCCCACTGGTGACATCGCAATTGACGACATCGCGCTTTACAAGCCACAACCATTTGATATACAGATGAACAATGTCATGGGGCCATCAGGAGGATGTGATCTATTTGAGGAATCAGTGGTTTCAGTCGAGGTAGAGAATTTTGGAACTTCTATGATACGACGGGATTCATTAATGCTCTATTATCAAATTGATAACAATACGCCTAAAGGTGAGTTGGCTAAATTCGATACTATTTACTTACCTCCACCTCAAAACAATATAATAGATACTATAATAAAAACGATTAGTGTTGAGGACACCTACATTCATGTCTTCGATTCTCTTGCTGATTTTTCAAGTTTAGGTACTACATATAATATTAAAACTTGGGCCGTTCTTAAAAGAGATATTAATGCCACAAATGACACATTATTCGAGTTTTTGATTACCAACAATAATCAAAGAACATATTACTTTGAAGATTTTGAGGAATTTAGAGATGCTCAATGTGGTGCTGTTTTGGGACAAGTGATGGCCAATGGTTGGGAAATTCCAAGCAGAAATGCATACAATTGGCATGTGCAATCCTCATTGTGCTTAGATTTAAATAAAGCCACACCTACTGCACTCACAGGGCCAATTGGTGACCACACTACAGGGAGTGGGATGTTTATGTATGCAGATGCAGGTAACAATAATTTTGATCCAACTGAATTTTCAGAACGGTCGGTAAGTGGGGTGGCTATTTTTAGATCGCCGTGCATTGATTTGCAGCCCAATACGAAAATAAATATGACTTATTGGTACCATCGATATGGAAGAAATTCAGACATTGATACTCAGTTCGTTGATGTATTTTCGAACGGTGGATGGGTGTTAGGAATTGATACTCTAACGGGCAGAACACAATTAAACGAAAGGGATGCTTGGTTACAGCGAAAAGTTGACCTTTCACAATTTGCAGGAGAACGAATACTTATGCGTTTCAGATCTAAAGATCCAAAAGGAAATAATGGAGTGCAAGGGGACATTGCCATTGACGACATTGCAATATTTGAGCCTACACCTATAGATATTGGCATCACACAAATCAATAATCCTACTTCCACTGCACAAGACGGTTGTAATTTGGGTGTGGAAAACATCGAAGTTGAATTGAGAAACTATGGAACAGACACCATTTTTTCAGGCAACTTGGTTCTCAAGTATTTTTATGCAGGATTGGTTGAGGTAATAGACACATTGTTGGTGGATATACCGAACGATTCAATGTACACTCATGTATTTTCTGAAACTATTGATTTATCCAAATTTCCTGGTGTAAATACCCTTACAGTACAGGCAGTTCTGAAAGACGATACACTGCAGGAGAATAATGTGGAGATTGCTGAATTGAACAATAGACAACCTGGATTGCCACGTTACTTTATGGATTTTGAACGCCACAGCATGGGAACATTTGGTGGACAAACTTACCCAACTGACGATGTGCAGGGATGGAAAAGAACTCCAACCCCAGCAGGTCCAGGTAATTTTGGTTGGCACGTTCAATGCGGACCTGCTCCTTACATTGACGGGATGCCGCCGATACCGCCAGCACCTCCTACTGGTCCTTCTGGTGACCATACTTTGGGCAATACCTTCCAAAATGGCCGTGGATGTTACATGATGGTTGAAACCGATATAAAATCTGATCCACCTGAATTGAATTTTGATGCACTCCTAGAATTACCTTGTGGTCCGATCGATTTCTCCAATAGTAAAAACAACAAAATTTTGTTGAGCTATTATTACCATATGTTTGGAGACAAGATGGGGGATCTTTATGTAGATGTTTATGACGGCTTTGGTTGGATCGATCGTATTGATGCGATAAGAGGTTCTCAGCAATTCGACGATACGGAGCGTTGGAAAAGAAGACAAATTCCATTGGATAGATGGGCAGGTAAAAAGGACATTAGATTGCGTTTTAGAGCAGAATGGAGAGGTAGAAGTGGCGACATGGCCATTGATGATGTAGAAATTTTAGACCGTGCCAAAACAGATGCTCGCATTGATCGCATTATCGATCCTCAAACAGATTGTGATTTGAGGACAACAGAACAATTCAGAGTAAGGGTGCAAAATACTGGAACACAAGATATCGTAGAATCTAGATTGTGCTACCAAATTCGATTTACCCCTTATAAAGGTGTACCAGAATTATTGCCCATTGTGTGTGATACTTTTGTTGGCTCGGATGGATTCATTGCTCCTTTGGCTATGAAAGACATTACATTCAATGACCGATTAGATATGTCTCTGCCGGGCAAGTATGAAATTAAAGTGTGGACAACTATGAGGGGGGATGATTATTTCTTCAATGATACAACTACAGAAACGATTACCAACACAACACGTCCTTTCCCCAATTGCGAAGACTTTAGTGACATGACCTTGGGTGACATTCCGAAGAATTTCCGGGATGAATTAATGCCAAATGGATGGTCAGGAAACCCCGGAGGTTACGCCTTTAAAGCAGCAATAGAAGATGCTTTTATTGAAGACCAAGGACATACTGGAGGCGCTAACGATATGTATTTATTGGCCTTTGACCCAGACGGCATGCCTGGTCAACAAGCACGTATTGAGTCTGCCTGTTATGATCTAACAAATGCAACAGCAGCCAACTTAGAGTTTTATTACAAAGCGCCAAATCCGAACCACATTATGTTTGTAAATGCGCGAACTACTGGTGGCAACTGGCAGCCCTTAGATACAATCTGGGGCCAAGGATTATTTGGCGTTTTTAATTGGAAGCTAGAAACGATGTCATTGACGGAATATGTAGGAAACTTTGTGCAAATTCAATTTATTTCCATTAATATGGGAGCAGATTTTTATGCGATTGATGACTTTTGCATTAAAATTCCACCCCCGCAACAGATTCAGCTGGAAAGAATTGTAAGCCCAGGAAGAGGTTTGTGTTTCTATTCAGATAAAGAGGTAGTAACTCTTCGAATTCAGAATGTTGGAAGAGATCGGATTAGCAAATTCACAATTGAATTAGCAGTGGATGAATCTTTCCAGAACTTCCCAGCAGGACAACTATTAAGAGAGTCTATTGATGTGAACATAACGCAAGCTCCTTTCTTTGATCCAGGAGATGAGATAGATGTGGTCCTTGACTTGCCGCGATTTATTGTGGACATGTCGGCCTACGACATATTTTACTTCAATGCATGGGTGCATCTCGACGGTGACCTGAATTTAGAAGACAATAAGGTAGAGGATTATGTCGTCGTTCACCCTATCCCGATAGAGATTCCTTATGTTGAGAATTTTGAATTTATCTCGGGAGAAACCTTTGGTTTAAATTACACCAATGGTATGACCGCAACTCAAGGTCCTTTAGGTCCATTAGGACAATATTTAATCACAGAAAAATCAGGCCTAGATGTGCAAGGCTTGACTGGACCAGCTTTCGACCATACTTTAGGTACTCCAGAAGGAGTGTACATGGTAACTCAAGCAGCTGCAGGTGCACCCGGCGACGCAGTGACGCTTACCACACGATGCATTAATTTGAGAAATGCAATAAATCCTGAATTCCGCTATTGGTACCACATGTTTGGACCCGATATGGGAAGCCTCTATCTACAGGCTAATGCAGATGACGGATGGAGCAACATTGATTCTATTTTAGTAGAGTCTCAGCTTTCAAATTTTGACGATTGGAAATCTCGATCTATTCCTATACCTCAATATGCTGGGAAAGTAGTACGATTTAGATTTGTGAGTTTTAGAGGTGCCGGAAATGGTAGCGATATGGCAATTGATGACATCAATGTTTTCGACCGTGCTGCAGTGGATGCACAACCAATCGCAGTTTCAAAACCAAACAATGATTCATCAAGTTGTTATACTGTAAATCAAGAAGTCATTATTGACATACGAAACAATGGTTCAGATTCTCTTGATTTTACTGTAGATTCTACTTTTATAGAAGTAATAATCTTTAAAAACGGTATGCGACTAGGGCCGCCAAGAGATTCATTAACTAAATGGGTAACTACGAATTATTTTGAAGATGAATTTGGTAACAGAATTCCAGTTCCAAGAGATTCTGTAGTGAGGATACCTATGGATAGTGTCTTTGATATGTCAGATTCCGGCGGAGTATATAGGTTTGAAGTTAACATCATTACGAAAGGCGATTTGTCCAACTTTAATGATCGTTACTCATCTACAGTTGTACACAGAAGAGTAGGTGGGGCTATACCTTTAGTAGACATAAATCCAAATGACACTATCTGTTCTGGAGATCAAGTAAAATTACGCTTGAGGGATTACTTTGGAGCCATTCGATGGGAAGAACGTGTACGTGATGCCAACGGAGATGATTTTTGGTTGCAAGGGTTAAGTTTCCCAATAGACGATAAGGTCTATACAACTTCACCTGATACTTCTACGGTTTTTAGAGCAAGAATTTGTAATTCTAAAATTGTCTCGGATTCCTTTGAAATTATTGTGATTAAACCTCCTTTAGGAAGAGCATTGGATGCGAGCGCTTGTTTGGGTATTGATAAGCCACAATTAAGGGTAGAGTTTCCGAATTCGGTGAATGCGTATACAGTCGTTGATAGTGCAGATGTTGATATTCAGGACTTAACGAATCCTAATAATCAAGATGGAGTAATTTGGCCGCCAACTGTCAAGTTTAATCGAAATGCAACACCTTACACCGGAAAGCTTACGCCAATTATACCATTGAATAAGAATGCAATATGGCCAGATGATGATGATCAAGGTGACAGTACCAGAACGGTGTATGTGTACAGTGTAATCGATACCAATGTGGTTGAACAAGGGTTCTGTGTTTCCAAGACTGCTTTACCAGTAACCGGTTACATCAACAACACCCCTGATCCGAACACATTTATTCGTGAGCAGCTTAAACGCAACAATACGGAGATCGTAACCATCAATGGAAACCCTGATACCCTTAAAGTAGATACTATATGTCAAGACACCAGTGTATTGCTCAATGCGGGTAGAGTATTGAACATCGACCGTACTGGGGCAAACAACGGAATTGAAATCTTCCATAGAGCTGAGTACGCATGGACGGTTTCAACAATTGAAAATGGCAACTTGGTAGAAGTGAAGGATTCTATAATTACTCAAACTTTCGTTGTTGACGCATGGCGCATGGAAAAAAATAAATTGTATGGTTACCATGTACGTGTATTGACAGATTCAGGCTGTGTAGAAACAAGTGACAGGCATTGGATACGCATCACGGACAGTTGTGTGACAAGCATCGATGAATTGAGTTTTAGGGATGAATTCAACATCTATCCAAATCCAGTCGCCAATGAATTGTTCATTCAATACCAATCAAAAGATCAGTTCAAAGGAGACATTCGTTTAATGACCGTAGAAGGACAACTCATCAATTTAGATGAAGACCTAGATTTCGGTAACTTGAACCATCGCATTGACATGGGGCAATTGCCGAAAGGAATCTATATCATTAAGATTGAAACGGAGAAAGGTTCATTCGTAGAGAAAATAATACGGAGTTGATGGCCAAGCACTAAGAGAAAAGTCCTGCATTTTGCAGGGCTTTTTTTTATTTGTACATGCCGTGAATTAATGCATTTGTGCAATACACCTCCTGCATGAATTGCCTAATTTTTGAAAAGTAATATTGACGTTTATATTTTTATGTGCTGAATAATTGTAGACAGTGCAAAAAATAGAAGAATTAATTAGTCTATAGCAAGCAACCTTTTGTCGAGACAAGTTCTAGAATTTGGAAAGCTAAAATATATCCTTATTTTTTTCACTTTTACCAACCCTTTTGAAATCGAATTCGTCTTTTGTGATGTGGAAGTACACTCTAAGTATAAAAGTTTCTTTATATAATTAGTGCAAATCCATTTTTTGAAAACAAACTACACTAGAATTAACATTCAGCTAAGTTTATTGTTTTCAAAAGAAATTGTTAACAAAAATTAATTATTCATTGAAAAATGCTTAGATTCGAGCCTTTAAAATGTAGTTTTAACCAATTATCTGTATTATGAAAAAGCTTAACCTGCTGATTTACATTATGTTATTGTCGTCAATCACGACATTTGCACAAACTTTTAATCAGGCTTCTGTCTTGACATGTTTTGCCGATGTAGACAACAACGGTGTCGCAGATGACCTCGATGTCTCATTTACCTCTTCTAGCGTTCCAGCTGATAGTGGAACAATATCAATTTACTTTCAAGGTGATTTCGATACTGGAGTTACTGAGGAATTAGAAGTTTTAGATGAAAACGGAATTTTAATAGCAAATGCTGGCAATACCGTATTGCAGTGTGGAGCTAGTTTAGATACTTTCGTCTTCAGGGTCTCTCAAACACAAATATTGGGCTGGATGCTAGATGGAGTTGTTGATTTTACTTTGTCACCAGGAACGGGTGTAAATATGTTTTGCGCCAATCCCTGTGGAGGTGCTGCAATGCGATTAGAATATCCGATTTCTATATCTACTGAAGATGCTGCGGTGACATCTGCTGATTCAACTTTTCCATATTGTGCAGGCACGCATGACATCATCGCACGTATCGCCAATTTTGGTACAAATCAATTGGATTCTGTGGACATAGAATGGGAATTAAACGGTGTGGCTCAGCCTACATTTTTATTCCGTTCAACTTTAGATACAGTAAACGGATCCAATCCCTTTGATACTTTATTAACGATTGGCACGGCAAGTCTAAAAGCAGGTTCAGATACGATTAAGATTTGGACATCAAACCCTAATGGTTTGACCGATTCAGTGAATTTTAATGATACAATCTATTTTACAGTATCTTCCTCTCCAGAGCCAACGAATTATCTTCTTTCAAACATTACTCCTACTACAGTTGAGGTTTATGCTGATTTTGTAGGAGATTTAGAAATAGAGTGGGGACTACAAGGCTTTACCATTGGTACGGGAACCAGAGATACAACCAGCAGTTCTCCTTATACAGTAACAGGCCTAACTTCGGGGACAGAATACGACATCTACATTCGCACCAATTGCGGGGGAGGTGATTTTTCAGCTTGGAGAAGACGCACAATAACGACTTCGTTTACTACCCCATACTTTCAAGATTTTGAAGCATTTGCAGTGCCTACCATTGGCGACCCTTGGGATGATGGCTATAGGTCCACATCGAATACTTTGCCACGTTGGGAGTCTGAAGATGCTAGTGGATTTAATGAAAATTCAACTTTTACAGGCCCTCTTTTTGACCACACGAATTTTGGATTCACCGGTGGGAACTACATTTATTTTGAATCTTGGTTTCCATTTGGAATTGATTCTGCAGATTTTTGGTCACCTCCTATTTACGTTCCACCTACACAAAATGTAGTAGAATTGAGTTTTTGGTACTTTATGTATGGTTCTGAAATGCAACAATTGCAAATTTTAGTTGACACCAATGGTGTTGAAAATCTAGTTGGTGTGATTGTTGGGCAACAACAAACTGCTCAAACTGACGAGTGGAGAAAGCATTCAGTTTATTTGAATGGATATGCAGGTAAGTCTATCTCTGTTCGATTTAGAGGATTTTTAGATGTATTCCAATTGCAAACTGATTTATCTGATTATGCAATCGACGATATCGCAGTAGATTCAGTACCAGCATTGAACGCAAGTGTGGATGAAATCGTGAATCCTGCTGGTGCACTATGTCCTGGCACAATAGACCCTGCTGTGGTGGTGACAAATCGAGGTGTAAATACAATTACCACCCTTGACATTGAGTCGAATATAAACGGCGTGTTGGATACAACGACTGCTTCTGTGAACATCATTACAGGAGATACGGCGCAAGTGTATTTGAATTCAGTTACATTTAATTCAGGCACTCTGTATGATTTGCAGTTTAGATTAATTACTGCGAATGGGGCAACTGATGATGTTGCTGCCGACGATACAGTATCTTTAAATGGCATTACAACTGGCTTAACAGGCAATGTTACCATCGATCCATCTTTAGCAACTTCTGCTACAAACTTTGTTTCTTTCGATAGCTTAGCTTTTGCCTTGAACAATGTTGGTTTATGTGGAAACGTAACTGTAACAGTAGCCGCAGGAAACTATACGGATAACTTGGTGTTGGGAGAGATTAAAGGAGCAGGTCCAAACAGTAGATTGACCATCGACGGGATTCATAGAGATTCTGTAAAAATTATTCGTGGTACCATCAACTCCAACTCCCCTATTGTTTTCAATGGAACTGATTATGTCACAGTGAAAAACATGAGAGTTGAGAACTTGAACACTTCTCCTGCAGACCAATTTGGAATTTGGTTCTCTAACAATGCTTCTTACGATTCAATTGTGAATGTGAGGGTAATTATGAGCCCAACTGCAACATTTAATGTAACTGGTATAGGCGCTTCTTCTGTAATCACCAATGATTTTGGTGAAGGAAACAATGCCAACCACATTACAGTGATGAATTCTGAAGTCTCAGGTGGAGCTTACTCTGTTCACTTTGAAGGTCAGTCAGGGAATTGGAATGTGGGCAACCATTTCTACAACAACCGCCTTGTTAATTTTGCGAGCAATGCTTATTACATGGATGATCAAGATTCCATTAAAATAATCGGAGATTCTGTAATAAATCCACGTGATATATTAGATGATGATGGTATTTATTTATTTGATGTAATGAATTTCGACATTGAAGAAAATTATATAAGTGTTGGAGATTGGGCGGTATATATGACTAACGCAAATTCGGGTAAAACTCCTGATGCCATGGCGAATTTTGTCAACAACATGATTTATTCTAATGCAGATTATGGTGTATATATGACAAATCCATTGCAAGTCAATTTCTGGCACAACACTATCTATTCCGGTTCTAGCAGTAGTGTTAGTGCAGCTGCACGATTTGCTAATTTTGGATTCATTGATTCTATGGATATTCGTAACAACATCTTTTTCGCCGAAGGGACTTGGGCCATGGATTATGAAGGTGACTCTTCTACAACCATAAAATTGGACTTTAATACTTATGAATCCAATGGTACGAATCTATTAAATATGGACGGTGTTGATTATGTAGATCTTGCTGCATATCAAGTCAATCAACCATTGTTGAATGTGTTCTCATTAGAGGGAGATCCACAATTTGTAAGTAAGGTCAATGGAGACCTTCATATAAATGGGACATTGGTAAATGATGCAGGTGACAATGCTGTGAATATTCTAACAGACATTGATGGAGACGTACGCCCGATGGTTGGAGCAACATTCGTAGATATTGGAGCTGATGAATACGATCCACCACCATGTCCTGCGCCCTTATTCTTGAGAGCAAGCAATCTTGCAGGTGACAGTGCTACAATTTTTTGGCAATCAAGTGTACTTGGCAATGATGTTCAAATAGAGATATTGAGGGCAGGTGCCATAAGAGACACGGCCTATGGTTTAAGCGTCTCTGATAGTGTTAATGTTGATACACTCACAGCCAATACAGATTATGAAGTATACGTAAGGGAGATTTGTGGAAGAGGGGATACCTCTGGATGGGCTGGCCCATTGCCATTTTCCACTCCTTGTGATGATTTCTTCCCACGTTATTTTGACAATTGGGATGACGCTGCTAAGCATACACCAAATACAAAAATGGCACCTGATTGCTGGTATGGATATTCTACACAAATTAATGGTGATGTGGAAATTCAAAACTTCAACTCTTTCTCTACGCCAAATGTGTTGGTATTGGAAAGTTGGACAGGTACAACAGATTCTGCAATTGCAATTACACCTAGATTTCCGAACATGGTCAATGGAAATACATTCATTGAATTCCAGTTTGCAACTCAAAATGTGAATCAGAGTTTGATTATTGGTACTGCAGACCGTCCATCGAATGGAGCGAACTTTAACAATATGGATACCATTAGTTTGACTAGTACGAATGCCTATGAAAAAGTGGTGTTTGATATTAGTACAGCGAACGGTTACAACGGAACTGACCAATACATCGTATTCTCACATGATTATGGTGCTACATTCTCCGATCTAAGAATTGACGACTTTACTTGGGACACTGTTCCTGCATGTAGAGCACCTCTTGGATTGACTGCAACTCAGATTTCTGATACTTCTGCAACGCTAAACTGGAGTGTAGCAGATACTAACGGAACTTCTTGGATCATTCAGTACGATTCAACCGCAGGTACTAGTCCGACTGATACCATTGTAACAGCACATCCATTTACATTGAACGGATTGGCTGCAAACACTGATTATGAGTTTAGAGTAATGGCAATTTGTGGAGCGGATACTGCTTTGTGGAGCGATTATCAATTCTTCAAAACATTGTGCGCGCCATTTCAAGCTCGTCATTTTGAAGATTTTGATGGAATGTCAACCAATGTAATGGCTGAATGTTGGACATCGTATTATACTTCTGCTTCAGGCAATATTGCCGAGCCGCAAGTCGAGTTCTTGGGGGCTGGAGCTTATTCTGCAAACAACTCACTTGAATTTACAAGTTGGAATATGGTGCACCCTACAGATTCTACTATCATGTGGACTCCATTGTATACTGATTTGACGGATGCGAACAAACAAATCCAATTCTTTACTCAAGCACAGGATACGACAGTTTATATGATTGTTGGTACGGCAGATGAAGCAAGTCCAGCGGCGACTTTCAATATTTTGGATACGATCATGTATGATCAAGCAAATGTTTGGAAGCAAGAAATTGTAACTTTAGATACAGCCAATGGTTACAATGGAACAGATAGATTTGTGTATTTCCGTCATTCTTTAACAGCAACCTTTCAAGATATACGTATAGATGATTATGAGTATGATGTGATACCTTCATGTCCTTCTGCGCGTGATTTAAGAGTAGATTTATTGGGTTCAGATACTGTTATTTACACATGGAACGATCCTGCAGGCGCAAGCCAATGGGAAGTACGCTATGGAACAGATTTAACAGTCGATTCATTGCACATTGTTAAGTTGACTTCTAATAGGCCAGATACCTTGATGGGATTAGATCCAAACACATTCTATGAAGTGCAAGTAAGACCTATTTGTACGGTAGGAGATACAGGTAAATGGTCTGCAGTACTATCGTTCCGAACTGCATGTGAGCCGTTTACTGCGCCTTATTTCACAAACTTCGATCAAGAAGTTGATGGAACGATTCCGGGATGTTGGGGAGATTATGTTACTTGGGCTGTAGCTGTTCAAGGCGGTGTATTTGTTGAGAATTTTAACTCTCGTTCAATTCCAAATAATTTGGAAATTAATTCTTGGAATGGATATACTGCGGGTTCAGACACCTTGGGGGCATGGACGCCTGAGTTTAAGGATTTAACTGATGGAGACAAACAGTTAAGATTTTGGGGACGAACAAATGATATAGTGAATACACAATTGATTGTGATGACAGCAGATGAGCGAAGTTCATCAGCTAACTTTACAGTGATTGATACGCACACGTATGCCGCAAATAATATTTACGAAGAAGTGACCATTAAATTGGATTCTGCAAACGGATACAATGGAACTGATAAATATATATTATTGGCTCATAGCTTAACTGCATTAGGAACTTTCGATGAATTAGTGATTGATGACTTTAATTATGAGGAAATTCCAACCTGTCAACGTGTTGATCAGATCAATGTAACAAATGTACCAACGGGTGATTCTATTTTCGTAGATTTTAGAGACCCTAACCTAAATACAGTTTCGTATATAGTTGAATACGATACAGTAGGATTTGTACAGGGTACTGGAGATACAGTGATTATCACAGGTAATCCTGACACGATTACAGGCTTGAACCACAGTACGCGTTACCAAATGTACATTACAACAATATGTGCAGGTGGGGATACAAGTAATTTGGCTTCAAATGTGTATACTTTTAGTACCACATGCCTAAATTTCCCTGCTCCTTACTTCGAGGATTTTGATGCTGTGGAAAATGATTCAATTCCAAATTGTTGGACAGAATTCTATTCTTATGTAATAAATAGTCCAAATGGAGGTGTATTTGTTAGAGATGCTGGTTTCCCTGCACCATTTGCAGTGAAATCATTATATATGAATTCTTGGTTTGGATTTAGTGCAGCAACAGATAGAATGAATATTGTTAGCCCTCCATTGGACAGCATTACAAATGGAAATATGCGTCTTAATTTGCAATGGAACACTGACAATATCACATCTGGTATAGTTGTAGGTACAGTGCCAGATTTAAGTACAATTGCGGCCATTACTCCGTTGGATACCTTGGTTGCAACTACTGCCAACAATTGGACAGCAGCAACCATTGACATCACCACTGCGAATGGCTACAATGGCACAGATGAGTACTTAATCTTCGCACATACCTTAGGTGGAACAATTATCGATGTGGTAATGGACGATTTCGATTACGAGGAGATTCCATCTTGTTTAGCCATGGAAAATTTGAGAGCCTTTGACATTGGATCTGATTCTGCTAGAATCACATTCAGAGATCCAAACGTAAGTGCTACGTTGGAGTACATCATAGAGTGGGATACTGCTGGATTTGCTTTAGGAACAGGTAATATCTTAGTTGTAACCAACGACACCTTTGATTTGACTGGATTGACCTTCGGTACAGGCTATCAGTATTACATTACTGCAGTTTGTACAATTGGAGATACAAGTAACATATCCTTGATGGGCAGCTTTACCACTGATTGTTTACCATTTGTGCCTGTAGTATTGCCTTGGATTGAAGATTGGGAAAGCATTGATGGTATAGTAACTGAAGGTGGTTTAGTTAATTGTGACACATCGCATGGTTGGTTCTTCGAATCAAATCAACCTGAAGGTCGAGTTAGTTATGGAAGCTTTGCGGAAGACTTTTCACAAGGAAATGGTGCAGTTACCTTAGACGTAACAACTAACGGTGTGCTTGCCAGGAATCTATTGGTCTTGACCATTGACCTCTCTAATTACAAAAAGGCGAATGATTTAGAATTGTCTTTTGATGTGAGGGATCACGGTGATGAGGTAAATGCAGGTGACAGTGTTTGGATCAGACACAATCCAACTGCACCATGGGTAGGTATATTTGATGTTGGAAACAATGTAACAGGAATCTGGACAAGATGGTCATTTGATATCGACAACCTTTTGGGTTCAGATACAGTAAGCAGCGAGTTTCAGATAGGTTTTGGTCAGGAAGATAATTTTGCTGCGCCTACTGATGGAATCTCTTACGATAGTATCCGTATAGAAGGTACGCTTCCTGTATGTGAGCCTCCAACAACATTGAATTCAGTTCCGGGTACAGATTGGTCTGATCTTAGTTGGTCTGATATAGCTGGTGCGAACAACTGGGAAATTCGATACAGTGAGTTGGATACTAATGGAGTGGCTATAGGCTATATTGATACAATTGTTGGACAAGATACCGCAAGAATAGATTCTTTAAATCCAAGTACAATTGTAGGGTCTGACACATCAAGGATTTACTACGCATGGAATGTGAGAGCAATCTGTGGACCTGGAGATACAAGTGCTTGGGCGGTATTGGCTGATACCTTCCAGACAAACTTTACTGTTGGTCTTGATAATTTCGATCAAGCTATAGGGCACTTTACGGTGACACCGAACCCATCTACTGGATTGTTCAACTTGTCTATCGGAACATTGAGAACAGAGAACATCACAATGAAAGTGAGAGATGTTCGTGGTCAGATAGTACACGAAGAACAAGTGAATGTTAATGGAGTTTACAACGATCAGTTTGACTTTAGATCCTTCGCCAAAGGGGTATACTACCTCGAAGTGCGCACGGAGACTACTAGTCGAATCGAGAAGTTAGTGATCCAGTAATATAGATCATAGTTATTAACCAAAAGTCCCGCTTCGGCGGGACTTTTTTTATGCCTTTAATTCAGGAATTCTCTTTTATAGAAAATCATGGATTGCAGGATGCTCATTTAGAATTCGTGGGATGTGTGGCGGCTTATTGAAACTTCATCCGTGAAATTTAATTATTCCCACTGCTGATAAGAGCGTTAACCATAGGGCATAATAAAAGCCCCGATGTAGATCGGAGCTATCTATTGAAACGAGACGTTCTAGTAGCAATAGGTGTTCGCTTCAATTAATTCTTCAGCTATACTTTGGCGCAACACTTTTGTATTTAATGGTGCATGCCTAGAAAAGCGCTTAATGCCTAACAATAGGCCTCTTTGTTCATCCCCTTCAGCGAAGGCATTGACAGCTTCTTTGCCCCATCTAGAAATACGGTCAGCTGCATCGTAAAGGTAAACCCTCATGATGGCCTCTTGAGAACTTGTTTCCATGCCTTTTAACTTCATTTTCTGTACCCTTAATAACAAGGATTCACCAATATATGTTTCCATTGCAATGTCGGCGATGTTCATCAAGATCTCTTGTTCTTTTGCAAGAGAGGTTGTCAATGTCTTTGCAGCGGCCCCAGCAACCAAAAGAACAGCCTTCTTGAAATTCTGCACAGTTCTATATTCTGCATTAAATTCCCCCTTTTCTTCAAAATCGTAATCTGGAATTTCCATGATTTCCTCTCCCACCTTTTGCGCATGTTCCAACAAGTTCAATTCACCGTTCAATGCTCTTTTGAGAATAATGTCTACTGTAAGCATGCGGTTAATTTCGTTGGTGCCTTCGAAAATTCGATTAATCCGTGAATCTCTATAGGCGCGTTCCATATCTGCTTCAGCAGAGTAACCCATGCCTCCATATATTTGAACACCTTCATCCACGACATAATCCAGTGTTTCTGAACCATGTACTTTTATAATTGCACATTCGGCAGCATATTCTCTTAAGCCTTTTAAGCTGGCTTCTTGCGGATCTATACCTTCTTGTATAGCGGCTTGTGTGATGTCATCAATGTTTTGACTCAAACGATAAAGGGCGGATTCCGTTGCAAATGATTTAATGGCTTGCTCCGCCAATTTATAGCGTATAGCGCCATATTTGGAAATTGGTCTCCCAAATTGACTGCGTTCGTTTGCAAATTTTATCGACCTGCTGATGGCCGCTTTAGAGGCTCCTAGCGCAGCACCGGCCAATTTAGCTCTGCCAATGTTCAAGATGTTCAAAGCTATTTTAAATCCATCTTCCCGGTCGCCCAGTAGGTTTTCAATAGGAATTTTTACATCGTTAAAGAATATTTGACGGGTAGAAGATCCTTTGATGCCCATTTTCTTTTCTTCGGGATTCATCGTAATGCCTTCCATGTTTTTTTCAAGGATAAAAGCACTCAAATATTCATCATCATCAATTTTTGCAAAGACTGTCAATACATGTGCAAAACCGCCATTGGTGATCCACATTTTTTGGCCATTTAAAATATAATGCTTGCCATCATCCGAGAGCACTGCTTTAGATTTCCCTGAATTGGCATCGGAGCCAGAACCTGGCTCCGTTAAACAATAACAACCTTTCCATTCACCACTAGCCAGTTTAGGAATGTATTTTTCTTTTTGGACTTGATTCCCAAAATATAGTATGGGCAATGTACCTATACCAGTATGCGCTGAAAGCGCCACTGCAAAGGAATATCCAGCACCAGTAACTTCTGCAGATAGCATAGAAGTAACAAAATTTTTTCCGAATCCTCCGAATTCTTCAGGCACTGAAATGCCCAAAAGACCTAACTCCCCTGCCTTTGTCAAAAGCCCATCCATCAGTCCTTTTTCTAATGCATCAATACGGTCAAGGTTCGGATAGACTTCTTGATCCAAGAAGTCAGAACAACTTTGACGTATCATTTTTTGTTCTTCGTCAAACTCTTCAGGAATAAAGATGTCTGCTGGATCGGTTTCTTTGATTAAAAACTCTCCTCCTTTGGTGATTTCTTTTTCGTTCATGATTTCTTTTTTTACAGTAATTCAACAATACCGGCAGCTCCTTGCCCTGTTCCTACGCACATGGTGACCATGCCGTACTTTTGATTTCTTTTTTTCAACTCATTCATCAGTTGAACAGTAAGTTTAGCTCCTGTGCAACCTAGTGGGTGTCCCAAAGCAATGGCGCCACCATTGACATTGAGAATCTGAGGATTCAAGTCAAGCGTTCTTATGACCGCCAAAGATTGAGAAGCGAAAGCTTCGTTTAACTCAATCAATTCAATTTCATTCAACTTCATATTGGCTTGTTTCAAGGCCAAAGGAATTGCTTTCACTGGGCCAATTCCCATAATTTCTGGTTCCACACCTGCAGTAGCATAAGAGACCAATCTTGCAATGGGGTCTAAATTATTCGCTTTGACAAATGCTTCAGAGGCAATCATTACAAAGGCCGCTCCATCGGAAGTTTGTGAGCTATTCCCAGCTGTCACAGAACCTTTGGCGTCGAAAACAGGCCTTAGTCTCGCCAAAGCTTCTAAAGAGGTGTCTTTTCTTGGACCTTCATCCATCTTGAAATGGACCGTTTTATGTTCTAGTTTGTTGTCTTCATTCACCCATGTATGTTCAATTTCAAGCGGGAGAATATCTTCCTGGAATCGATTTTTCTCCAGGGCTTTTATGGCTTTTTGGTGGGATTGAAAGGCGAAAGTATCTTGATCTTCTCGGCTGATGTTGTATTTCTGGGCAACAGCTTCTGCTGTTAGGCCCATTCCCCAATAATAGGTGGGATTTTCTTTTGCAACTCTTGCGTTGGGGACAATCCTCCATCCTCCCATGTTAATGGCTGACATAGACTCTACACCTCCAGCAATAATGCATTGGTTCATCCCATTTTTTATTTTTGAATCCGCAATGGCTATAGTTTCTATTCCTGAGGAACAATACCTGTTGACAGTCATTCCAGGTACCTCAATGTTGTTCAAACCCATGAGTGAAATCAATCGTCCCACATTCAATCCTTGCTCCGCCTCAGGAGTTGCATTGCCCACAATTACGTCATCAATAAGGGTGGAATCTATGCCTACCTCTTTGACTAAATGTTGAATCAGTTTAGCCGCCATGTCATCTGGTCGTGTACTTCTTAAACTTCCTTTCGGGGCCTTTCCCACCGCCGTTCTGTAACCTTTTATGATATAAGCATCCATATTTTTGAGATTAATTGCGTAAAACTTTGCCTTTTGTAATCATACTTTGTAAGCGTTCAAGCGTTTTTCTTTTCATGCAGAGTTCTACAAAAGCTTTTCTTTCCATATCCAGTAAATATTGTTCAGAAACCTGACTCACCTCTGTAAGTGCTCCTCCTGCCAATACATATCCTAGTTTTTCAGAGATGAACTGATCGTGTTCTGAAATGTAGTTTCCAGACATCATTGAATTTGCTCCAGCGTATACCAAACCAAGGGCCTCATTGCCCAAAACAGTAATGTCTTTGCGCTCTGATGGAGGAGTGTAACCGTTGTTGGCCATTTGCAAGGCAACTTGTTTGGCCCGAGAAAGTTGTTGTTCACGGCTTACACAATATTCATCAATTCCTTTGCGCAGATAGCCTAATTCAAAGGCTTCTAGGGCGGAAGTAGCTACTTTTGCCTGCCCTATGGTAAGGAAACGTTCCCTGAAGGCATTGGTGCGAATGTCTCCTTCTTTTAATTCGTCTGATAGACGCAAGGCAAATTCTTTGGTTCCACCACCACCGGGGATGACACCAACACCAAATTCTACCAATCCCATATAGGTTTCTGCATGTGCAACAACCTTATCGGCATGCATTGAAATTTCGCAGCCACCGCCCAATGTCATTTGGTGGGTGGCCACAACAACTGGAATAGAGGAATAGCGCAATCGCATGACTGTTTTTTGAAATAGTTTAATTGCATAGGACAATTCATCGTATTCCTGCTCGACCGCCATCATAAAAATCATTCCTACATCTGCACCTACTGAAAAATTCTGGCCCTCATTGTATATGACCAAACCTTCATATCCCTTTTCTGCAAGGTCAATTGCCTTGTTGATGCCTTGAATAACGCCAGCTCCAATGCTGTTCATTTTTGAATGGAACTCCAGTTGAAGAATGCCGTCGCCAAGGTCTATGATTGAGGAGTCTTTGTTGTTCCACAATGTGTTTTTGTGCTTTAATGCTCTCATGTTTATAGAGTGCGCCGCACCTTGCTTAATCGAAAGAGACTTTTGCTTTGGGTCGTACACTAAGACATTTCCATCTTTTACTTGATAGAAGGATTCGAATCCGGATTGGATCATTTCTTCTATCCATGGAGCAAGCGAGATATTTTCTTTTTTCATTTGCTCTGCGACTTCTTTAAGTCCTAAAATGTCCAAAGTTTCAAATGGTCCGAAAGACCACCCAAATCCTGCACGCATGGCATCATCGATTCTTGAAATGTCTTCAGATATTTCTGGAATTCGAAAAGACACATAACTGAATAATTGATAAAAGATTTTTCGAAGAAATTGCCCCCCTTCATCATCATGCGTGAGCAATGTTTTAATTTGTGCTTTTAGTGTTGACGCTTTTTTTGCTTCTCCTATTGATGAAAGTCGATTTTTTTTCTTTGGACGGTATTCTAATTTTTCGAGGTCAAGGGACCAAATTTCGCTCTTGCCATCTTTATTTTTTCTTTTCTCGTAAAATCCTTTATTGCTTTTCGAGCCTAGCCAATTGTTTTCAACCATAGTGTTGATGAATTCAGGGATTTGAAATATTTCCCTTTGTTCATCGTCAGGACAATTGTCATATACTCCTTGAGCGACTTTTACCAAAGTGTCAAGACCTACAACATCGCAGGTTCTAAAGGTGGCGGACTTTGGTCTTCCAAGAACAGGCCCTGTAAGTTGATCAACCGTTTCAATGTCAATTTTTATTTCTTGCACGGCATGAAATAATGACATTATAGAAAAAACTCCAATTCGGTTTGCTATGAAGGCTGGAGTGTCTTTACACAGAACGGTTTTTTTGCCCAAAAAGCGTTGGCCGTAATCCATTAAAAAGGCCACAAGTTTCTTATCAGTAGATGAAGTAGGAATTAGTTCTAGTAGCTCTAAGTAACGGGGCGGGTTGAAGAAATGAGTGCCGATAAAATGCTGTTTGAAATCCTCCGATTTTCCTTCAATCATTGAATGAACAGGAATTCCAGAAGTATTTGTAGAAACAATACTGCCTTTTTTACGCAGTTCATCCACTCTAGAAAAAATTGAATTCTTGACGTCCAAGCGCTCAACCACGGCTTCTATAATCCAGTCGGCATTGGAAATTTTATCAAAATCGTTATCAAAATTGCCAACACTAATGTGTTTCCTTAGCTTTTTACTGTAAAGTGGTGATGGATTTGATTTTATAGCTGCAGTCAATGCTTCAGAAACGATTCGATTTCTTACCACACGTTCGGTAAGATTTAAGCCTAATTTTTGTTCCTTTTCATTCAATTCAGAAGGAGAGATGTCCAAAAGTGTAACATTTAAGCCAATGTTGGCAAAATGACATGCGATTCTAGAACCCATTATTCCTGAGCCCAAGACGGCTACATTTTTGATTCTTCTTTTCATGATGAAATATGGTTTTGTTTTTTGTATTCTTCTGTATACTCATTGATTGAGTGCATAAGTTCAAAATAACTCTTCACTTGTTCCCTGTCTAGTCTATCTAGGATAAATGCATTGAAGTCCTTGACCACCTTTTTAGCAATTTCTTTTTGCTTTTTTCCTTTTTCGGTAAGGTAGATCATGACCGATCTACCGTCGTTGGAATCTTTGGATTTATAAATCAAATGATGGTCTTCCATTTTTCTCAGCATCCTGCTCAAACTGGTTGCTTTCATTCCCATCATGGGGGCAATTTTAGTTGCAGGAGTTCCTTCTTTCTGTTGAAGGTTTAAGAGCACATAACCTGTAGCTTGGGTCAAATCAAACTGTTGAGCAATTTGGTTATACATATTGGATATATTGTGCCAGAGGGCCTTAATATGATAGTCTACAGTCTCTTGTGGTTCCATTAGAATGACTTTACTCAAAAGTAAGGAAAAAAGTCAAATATTATGCATGCATAATAAAATAATGTTGTATATTTGTTATAACAAGAGGTAGTAGACTTGTTAATGGTTAGTAATTCAAGCAAAAGGAGGCACATGTGCCTCCTTTTGTGATTAGATAGATCAATTAAAAAAGGGGCCTTCGCCCCTTTTTTAATGTAAGATTAGTGTGATACAATATTAGTAACCGAAAATTTCTTCTAAGGTGAGTGAAGTAATCGGACCATAAGATTCAAGTGTTTCCATGTCTAAATTCTTACTGTCACCTATCACCATAATGGCGTAATTTCCATCCTTAACGTAGGAAGCATGAAAATCTTTGAGGTCCTCTAAACTCATCTTAGGAATTGTCTTGTAGATGTCTTCTCGTAAGTCATAATCCACTCCTCTTTTTAAGGCGGTTTCATAATTCCATAAAATAGAGTTCTTGGTAATTCGTTCTGTGCGAATTTTCTCCATGGCTGCTTTTTTAGCGAGTTCAAAACTTTTCTCAGACTCTGGCATATTGTTCAGTAAATCGGTCATGCCTGCCATGGCTTCTTTTAGTTTATCTGCTTGCGTTCCAATGTATGCCATTACATAATGGGCTTTTGCTGAATCGCCTGGAGATTGGAAGGTAGAATAAACAGAATAGGCCAATGCCTTGGATTCTCTCATTTCCTGAAAGACAATTGATCCCATGCCACCGCCAAAATATTCATTGAAAATTGAGGCTGCTGCTACCGTTTTTGGATTGTACAGTTCCTTTTTAGAAATCATCACAATCTCCGCTTGCTTCATGTCATAATTCACGAAGTAAACGCTGTTATCGTTCTGTTCAATTTCTTCGAACTGTGTGCCTTCTGGCACAGGATTAAGGTTCTCTGGAGCTTGATGTAAATCATTCATCTTGGCAGACAATGTCTCTAAATCCATTGGTCCGTAATAGAGCATTCTGTGTTCGTATGAATTCAGATCTTGAATGATTTTTGTGAGTTCTGAAGCTTTTGTGGCCTTTAATTCCTCTTCAGAGACAATGTTTTTAAATGGATTGATCTCTCCATATTTACCATAATCATAGAGTGCTCCCCACAAGATATTGCTTTTTGACAGTTTAGCATCCTTTCGTTGCTTCAACATGTCATCTACCATATTCCTCAATGCAACTTTATCTGGTTGTGCATTTTCCATAAGATGTTCCAAAAGTCGCACACCATCCTCAAAGTTTTCATTCAAGCCATTGAGGAAAACATACACGCGCTCTTCACCTGCTGAGACATTGAAATCGCATCCGATTTTATAAAACTCCTGCTGGATCTCAGCTGCAGTGTATTTGTCTGTTCCTAAAAATGGAAGGTATTGCAGTGCCATGTCAAGCTTGCGGTTATGCTTTGTTCCCATATCAAATACATAATAAAGGTTGAACAGTTCATTGTTTTTATTTTGTACCGTTCTAATTTTAATTCCATTTCCTAAGCTTGCTTCTTGAATGTCTTTATCATATTCTAAGAATCTTGGTTGAATCTCTTCTGTGGCTTTTGCTAATAAATTTGTAAGGTAAGTAGAGGCAGTATCTCGATTGACATCAATGGGCGTGATTTCTGGTTTCACAACCTCTTTTACAGAAGCATCTTCTCCTGTTCTTTTATAGACTACAATAAAATTGTCAGCATAATTTTCTTTGGCAAAATTGACAATGTCTTCTTTGCTGTATTTTTTCAAAGCCTCTATGGAAGCAATCTCTGCTTCCCAATCTCTTTTTTGAATAAAAGCATTGACCATTAATCTTGTCCTTCCACCATTGTTGTCGAGTGATCGAATTCTTGATTTTTTAAGATCATTGATAGCGGCCTCTGGCAGCCAATCAGGGAAAGCTCCAGCTTTAAGACTGTCAATCTGTTCTAGCAATAAATTCTTTACATCTTCTAATGTTTGGCCTTCTTTCGGACTCCCGTTGAGCATGTGTGCAGAATAATCGGAAAGCACATAAGTAAATGAGCTTGCATTCAATACTTTTTGTTTCTGATTTAAATTCAAATCAATCAAACCTGCTGTTGAATTAGCCAAAATCATGTCGCACATTTGTATTAGCTCAGATTCTTTAGTGTCTACACCTGGGAATCGGTAAGCCATGTACATAAATTCTGCATCGGGTCCTAAAACCTCAGTTTCATGGATTTCTTCAATGGTTTGTTCTTCTCTGACCATAAAATCTGGCACATTGCCTTGTTCTAATTTTCCAAATTTTTCTTTGATCGTTTCCATCACTTGATCTGGATCAAAATCCCCAGCCAAACAGATCGCCATATTGTTGGGCACATAATAGTTTGTGTAGTAATCTTTTATCTTGGTTATGGACGGGTTTTTTAAATGGTCGATTGTTCCAATGGTTGTTTGCTGACCGTATTGATGATTTGGGAAAAGACTTGACATTGTAGCTTCCCATGCTTTACTATAGTCATTGTCAAGACTTCTGTTTTTTTCTTCATAAACTGCTTCTAATTCGGTGTGGAAAAGTCTCATTTGAGGATTTCTAAATCGTTCTGACTCTAATTCAATCCACTTTTCCAATTGATTGGTGGGAATGTCATTGATGTATACTGTGCGCTCCTGAGAAGTGTAGGCATTTGTTCCTTTAGCACCCATCTCTGAGACCATTTTGTCGTATTCATTAGCTATGGCAAATTGAGAAGCCACCTGCGAAATGCTGTCTATGGTTTGATAGATTTCTTGGCGTTCTAAATCATCTGTTTTGGTTCTATATACCTCATACAAACGTTCAATTTCCGCGAGAAGTGGAGCTTCTTTTTCAAAGTTGGACGATCCATATTGGTCTGTTCCTTTGAAAAGCATGTGTTCAAGGTAATGCGCAAGACCGGTAGCGTCTGAGGGGTCATTTTTACTGCCTGCCCTTACGGCAATGGCCGTATTGACTCTAGGTGACTCCTCATTCACAGAAAGATATACTTTGAGGCCATTGTCTAAAGTATAGATCCTTGTGTTCGTGGGATCATCCTTTAGGGTTTCATATCCTTCTTGGCTTTGTGTTGTGGCATTTTGGTCATTATTGCTGCAAGCAATTAGCGTGAGTAGTAAAGCAAAGGAAATGTAAAGATTGATGTTTCGGAGATTCTTCATGATACAATTGACTTAGAATAAGATTTGTTGCGAAGTTAGCCAAAGATCAAAAGCAGACAACTTAAATGTTAGGAGCGATGGTAGCGAAATTGTTTCAAATGAAGTCTAGGTCCAAAGCCTTTTTCAAATCGAACAGCTTAGGATTCTTTTCCGCCATTTCATTGAATTTCTCTTCGGAGGTGTAGGCTTTTTTATTCGTTTTGTCGCGTTCAATACTGATGATTAATTCTACTTGGGTGTTTTGCAACTCCTTCCTCAAATAATCGTGAATTTCTGTACGTCTGTAACTGAATTCTTCTGCTTGGCTTTTGTTGTCGACTTTGAGTGATATAATGTGTGCTTCAATTGTTGGCTTATGCTTGATCAAGGCGGAGTAAACAATAGAGTCGCCTTCTTTAATTCCTTCTTGGAAATGAAGTGTTAATTTTTTCCAAACTGTCTCTAATGCCTCTTCATCAAATTCGCGATTGTGCTCTTCACCTTTATTTTCTTTATTGTCAACCTCTTCATCTTCTATATTTTGAGTGAGATTTTTTATAGAGAGAGAAGAAGTATGATTGACTTTTTTCTTAATAACAGAAGTTGGAGAAAAGCTTTCTGCATCACGAGCTGGTGTTTGTATTTCTTGTTTAGATTTTTCTGACGCAATGTTGTTTTTAGGCTCAATTAATGGTGTAGCTTTATCTTCAGACACGTCATTTTGGACCTCTAGATGTTTAACGTCTTCTTTTTTCTCTGTGTTTTTTTCTTCATAAAGGCTGCTCTTGGGTTCAGCTGTAACATTCAACTGAACCTCAGCTGTCGACTTCAGATAAGGCTTTTTTTTTTGAGCGCGCACTTCATTTTCAGTATGCATAGACGCCATTTGCATCAGGCTTAACTCTACGAGGAGGCGTTTGTTTTTAGAGCCTCTGTATTGAAAATCACACTGCCTGAAGATTTCAATACATTTGAGTAAGAAGCTGATCTCTAATACTTCTGATTGATGTTGATATCGATCTTTCAGTGAGTCAGCAACTTCAGCTAACTCAACTGTTTTTTTATCTTTAAATACAAGAAGACTCCGCAAGTGACTAGCTAAGCCATTGATAAATATTTGTGGATCAAATCCTTTTTGAATGACTTTGTCCAACAAAAGAAGTAGAGAAGGTATATCGGAGGTAAGCAATAAATCAGTTGCTTTGAAGTAGTAGTCATAATCAAGTACATTCAAATGTTCCAGCACTGAAGAATACGTCAAGTTCTTCGAGGTAAAACTTGCCAACTGGTCAAACATGGAAAGTGCATCACGCAAAGCTCCATCAGATTTCTGTGCAATCAAATGCAATGATTCGTTATCAAAGTTTATGGATTCTTTTTCAGCAATACTCGTGAGATGTTGTTGAATGTCCGCTACCCCTATTCGATTAAAATCAAAAATTTGACATCTTGAAAGAATGGTTGGAATGATTTTATGTTTCTCTGTGGTTGCCAAGATAAAAATAGCATGTGATGGAGGCTCTTCTAATGTCTTTAAGAAAGCGTTAAAAGCAGCTGTTGATAGCATGTGCACTTCATCAACTATATAAATCTTATGGCTGCCCATTTGTGGTGCAAAACGCACTTGGTCTGTCAGAGAGCGCATTTCATCTACAGAGTTGTTGGAGGCAGCGTCCAATTCTTGAATGTTTAGCGACCGTCCTTCATTGAAAGCAACACAGGAATCACATTCGTTACATGCTTCTGTGTCTCCGGTGCGGTTAAAGCAATTAATGGTTTTGGCGAGGATTCGTGCGCAACTTGTTTTTCCTACTCCCCTAGAGCCACAAAATAAAAATGCTTGAGCCAATTGTTCTGAATGAATGGCATTCTTGAGAGTTTTAACAATGGCCGATTGCCCTACGATTGAATTGAAATCTGAGGGACGATACTTTCTTGCGGAGACGACATAATTTTCCATAATCTTTGCTACCCAAAGTTACGAAATGGGAATTGCAATGGACTTATTCTTAGCGGAAATATGTGAAAGAAAATTAGTCGCTTCTACTGTTTGTTGATAGAATTTACAATAAAATTATTACTTTTGCCGACCCAATTTTGGGACATTATTAAAACGTTTTACAATGAGTAATCATTATGAGACTGTTTTCGTTATTACACCCGTTTTGTCTGCTGAGCAGGCAAAGGAAACAGTCGAGAGGTACAAAAAAATGCTCAAGTCCGCAGGGGCTAAGATCACAAATGAAGAGCATTGGGGTTTAAAAAAATTGGCATATCCAATTCAAAAAAAATCCACTGGATTTTATCAATTGTTTCAGTATGAAGCTGAGGGAGAGTTTATTGCAAAGCTCGAGCTGAATATGAAACGCGATGAAAAATTGATGCGATTTTTAACAGTAAGACTTGATAAACATGCTGTAGAGTATGCGAAGACAAGAATTGAAAGAATGAAAAACCCAGTCAAAACTAAGGCTTAAAATTTAGACCCATGGCAGAAAATTCATCAGAAATTAGATACCTCAATCCTCCGTCGATTGATATTATAAAAGAAAAGTACTGTAGGTTTAAAAAGAACCGAATTAAGTACATTGATTATAAGAATCCTGACTTCTTAATGCAATTTGTGAACGAGCAAGGCAAATTATTGCCAAGAAGAATTACAGGAACATCGTTAAAATACCAAAGAAAAGTGGCGCAAGCTGTCAAGCGTGCACGTCACCTTGGCTTGATGCCTTATGTTGGAGACTTATTAAAATAGACTAAAATGGAAATCATACTAAAAGAAGATATTGCCAATTTAGGCTTCAAGAATGAGTTGGTAAATGTAAAACCTGGTTTCGCAAGAAACTATCTTATCCCACAAGGGAAGGCTTTAGCCGCTACTGCTTCAAACAAAAAGGTGTGGGAAGAAAATGTGCGTCAGAGAAGTCACAAAGAAGAGAAGTTAAGAGCAGATGCTGAAAAACTTGCAACTGCACTAAAATCAGAAAAGATAAGTGTTGGAGCTAAAGTAGGCGAGTCTGGGAAGAAAATTTTTGGTTCTGTGAACAACATCCAACTGGCAGACTCTATTGTCGCAAAAGGGCATAAAGTAGATAAAAAGAACATCAAGATACTTGGTTCTCAAATCAAAGAGATCGGCGCTTATCAAGCGGAGATCCGTCTTCACAAAGATGTTTCAGTAACCATTGATTTTGAAGTAGTCGCTGAATAGCACTATATAACCATTGAAAAGACAAGCTTCGCATTATTTGCGAGGCTTTTTTATTCGTAATAGCCAAAAATCTTGACTTCGAAATCATCTATATAGATGGCCTCAGTGGATTGATTCCATACATAAATTTTGAGCATTGAGTTTGCTTGCAATTTCTCTGCAGGGATGGAAATGTAAGCAGGGACATTCCACCAATACTCATATACATTTTGAAAAGGATTTAAGTCGGTTGCTCGATAAAGATAGCTGCCTTCAGAATTTTCCACCGAAAGAATCAAGTTTGAATTTTGATGCTGATTGAGTCTAGTTTGGACTGAAGCAAATGCATAAATGGATTCATTGGGTTTTAGGTAAATAGAGTCCAATTGGAGAAGAAATGTGTGTGAGTAGTCAATTACACGATTAGATGTCGGTGATGAATTAAAATGGGTTTCATCAAGTTGATTGAAATCTCCTGTCCAATGATTGAGGTGTACAGTGTCAAATGCATTTTTAGAGTAAGAAATTGGTCTTCCTGTTAGCATCGGTTCAACAATGCTATCGAGGGAATAATAATGGAGGTTTAAATTTTTGTCAAGGGTATCTGGGGTATAATTTTTTAAGGCGTAGTTTAGGTAAAAGGGGCGCTGTTTACGTCCAGTGTACATTAAATTTTGACTGTTTGGATTGATTAAAAGCGCATGCTGTCTTGACGAATTAAGGTGGTGCTCTTCTATGGCATCATAATCTATAAATTTAACTAGGCTAGTATCAAAGCCGAATTGATAATTGCCAATCCTCGCCTGAATATCGTCCGTAAAGACGTACAACATTTTTTCTTGTTGTTGAATTTTCTGTTTGATGAGATCTTGTTGTTTTGGGTAGTCATACTTTCTTGCGTTCAAGCTTACTTTGATTGGATAAGCCAATAGGATAAAGGTCGATATTAAGGCAAATAGAGGAATTTTGGCATTTATGATTCTATTCTTAAGCAGATGATTTACCACAAGAAGTATCCAGAATGGGAGGTAGGTGAATTCAAATTGTTCTCCTTTGCTGAACCATGTTGAATATAGGAGAAGGCCAAGCAGAATGAGTGTCGTGAATGAAAAGTGTTTTAAAAAGTCTTTGGAGTGCAGGACCATACTTGCTGCGATCGCAATTATCGGAACCATGAACAAATAATGCCTAAAGTCAATGCACATAGGGTTGTAGCTAGTAATTGAGATGCTCATAAAATTTGCTGCAAAAAAGAATATAAAAGCGCAGCTAATAATAAATCCGAATTCTGTTTTGGCGGAAAACACTTTCTTAGGATAAAATAAAAGAGGACTAAAGGCCAAGATGGCAGCATAAGCAAAACCTTCATTTCTCACCATTCCAAAAAAATCTAGACCAATTCTTCTTAAGAGAATAAGCATGGATTGCGCGCCGTATGAGCATTTGTTAAGGTAGCCGTTGGCTGAAATGGCATCAAGCCTGCTGAAGGGGTTGTCTGTCAATACATAAATAAGGGCAAGATATAAAAGCAAGAAAACGAAGCCGTACAATGTGAAGCCTAGCCAAAATTTGAGATGCTTTTTCGTGTAGAAATCAATGACCAGAAAAAACAAGATTACTGGAAGTAGGAACATAATGGTGCCTTTGGCTATAATGCCAATAAAAAGTGAAACAACAAAGAAGAGGGCATATCGCCATTCAGAGTGTCGTGAATAAAACCGCAATTGATGTATGAAATAGATACACATTGTAATAGACAAGCTGATGTATATGTCAGACATTAGCTTATTGCTGTAAAATAAAAACCACTGTGCTGTGACAGTCATGCTCAATGCGACCCATATTGTCGAAAGTGGTTTGTTCTTCAAAATTTTATAGACAAAATACAATGTCAATGAGGCTGCGATGATCGGGGGAATACTTGATGAAAAATCATTGACTCCAAATAGCGAATACATCAATGCGGTAGGCAATATAACAGCCCAACGATAAAAAAAATGGTTGTCGGACTCGATGATACTATTTGTGAGTTCCGCAGATAGTCGTGCATATTCGATGTCGTCATATCCAAAATGACCTGAGTAGCCCCAAAGTCGGTAGAGGATCAATAACAGAATGTGTGCCAATAGCACAGCGGATTTTTGATCTAAACGTATGCGCATTCAGTAAAATGTTAAGTAAAGGAAGTAAAAAATACCGAACGATGATTAAGCTTTATTCGTAACGAAGGGATTCTATAGGATCAAGTTTCGAAGCTTTGTAAGCTGGATAGATGCCAGAGATAAGTCCGACAAAAAAGCAAAGGCTTACTCCTAGAATCATCCAATCCCATGGAATGATAAAGCCACTCCCCATCAAAGATCCTACTATGTTGCCAATCACAATTCCAAGCACAATGCCAAATAGGCCTCCAAGTTGACAGATTACAATGGCTTCAATAAGGAATTGATTTCGGATACGTGGAGCACTTGCCCCGATGGCTTTACGAATGCCAATTTCTCTCGTTCTTTCTGTGACTGAGACAAGCATGATGTTCATGAGTCCAATTGCAGCACCAAGCAAGGTGATAAAGCCAATGATGGTTGCTGAGATGGTCACCATGCTTAAATTTTCTAGTAGCAATTCAGAAATACTGTCGCTTCTGCTAGATTCAAAGCTATTTTCCTGACCAATCTTATCTTTTCTTATAATTCTGAACAATCCTGTAGCCTCTCCAATGGCTTCATCCAGAAACTCTGGTCTATTTGCCATAACATTGATTAAAAAAGTTGGGTTAGATCTTGGAAAATACTGTCGGGCATTCGTCAAGGGGATAAAGGCGTTTTTGTCTGCACTAAAGCCCATGCTACTTCCTTTTGATTCGAGCACACCAACGACACGATATTTCCCTGCACCAATTGATATCATTTTGTCAATAGGATCCTCGTTTTTGAATAAGGTTTCTTTTATGTCTTTCCCGATGATGACACCATGAGTTCCATACCTAATGTCATGTTCTGAGAAATTTCGTCCTTTATCAATCTCATAACCAGATGTGATCAGGTAGTTTTCGTCGATGCCAAAAACGAAAATATTGGGGTTTGTTTTTTCCGACTTAAACTTTAAGGTTGCTAAGGCAGTCGCACGCGTCGAGACAGATACTGTAGCAGGGTATTCAAAGCGTTCTTTAAATTCGATGGCTTGGTCGTAGGTAATTCGTGGGTGGTACTTGGCTTTTTTACCACTCCTCCCTACACGGATATTGCTGCCTCTATTTCGAATAGAGAATGTATTTGATCCCATCGAGCTAAAATTGCTACTGATGGAACTGCTGATAGCGTCGATAGAGGTTAGTATTCCCACCAATGCTGTAATGCCTATGGCAATAATTAAAATAGTGAGGATGGTGCGCAGCAATTGCCCCCTGACCGCTTTAAGCGCTTCATTGATGTTTTCTCGAATGACCTTTATCACACTACAAGATTACACAAGCTGAAGGTATTATTCATTCAATTGTGACCAATGGTCGATTCGAATGGTTCCGTTTGGGAAGCTTGCACTCATTGACAATGCCATGTGAAATGATTAATTTTGTAAACCTTTAAAAACACAGCCGATAACCAAAAAAAACACACACAATTATGGCATTTGATATCGATATGATAAAAGCGGTTTATTCAAGAATGGATAGCCGAATAGCAGCAGCGAGAAAAGTATTGAATAAGCCCATGACACTCACTGAGAAAATTTTATACTCTCATTTGGATCAAGGAAATGCAACCGAAGAATTCAAGCGCAGTGATTCATATGTCGATTTTAAACCAGACAGAGTCGCCATGCAAGATGCAACGGCACAAATGGCTTTATTGCAGTTTATGCAAGCTGGCAAGGAAAAGGTGGCTGTGCCTTCTACAGCGCATGCAGACCACCTAATTCAAGCTAAATTGGGTGCAGATAAAGATTTGCAAGAATCATTGAACAAAAACAATGAAGTGTTTAATTTCTTAAGTTCAGTATGCAATAAATATGGCATTGGTTTTTGGAAGCCAGGTGCAGGAATTATCCATCAAGTTGTCTTAGAGAATTATGCATTTCCTGGTGGTATGATGATCGGAACAGATTCACATACGGTTAACGCCGGTGGACTTGGTATGGTCGCTGTAGGTGTTGGAGGTGCTGATGCTGTTGATGTTATGGCGGATATGCCTTGGGAATTGAAGTTCCCAAAATTGATAGGGGTGAAACTTACCGGAAAATTAAGTGGATGGACTGCCCCCAAAGATGTGATCTTGAAAGTAGCAGGAATTTTAACAGTCAAAGGTGGAACTGGTGCTATACTTGAATACTTTGGAGAAGGCGCAAAAAGTTTGTCTTGTACTGGAAAAGGAACCATATGCAATATGGGCGCAGAAATTGGAGCAACTACATCTACTTTTGGATATGATAAGTCTATGCGTCGTTACCTAAGAGCCACCGACAGGGAAGATGTGGTGAGTTTAGCAGATACCGTTGCGGATCATTTAACTGGAGACGATGAAGTGTATACCAATCCTGAAAAATATTTCGATCAGGTCATCGAAATAAACCTTTCTGAGCTTAAGCCGCATTTGAATGGACCGTTTACTCCAGATTTAGCAACACCTGTTTCTGAGATGAGAGAAAAAGCATCAGCCAATGATTGGCCTACCGATATTGAATGGGCCCTGATTGGTTCATGCACCAACTCTTCGTATGAAGATTTAACTCGAGCAGCTTCAGTCGTTAAAGATGCGGTCGACAAAGGAGTAAAGCCTAAATCAATTTTAGGAATCAATCCAGGATCTGAGCAGGTCAGATTCACGGCAGAAAGAGATGGCTTGATGGATACATTCAGAAAGTTTGAGTCTACTAGAATATTTACGAATGCTTGTGGCCCTTGCATTGGTCAATGGGACAGAGAAGGGTCTGAGAAGCAAGAGAAGAACAGTATCGTGCATTCTTTCAATCGAAATTTTGCAAAACGTGCAGATGGAAATCCCAATACACATGCCTTTGTGACATCACCTGAAATGGTTGCAGCAATTGCGATTAGTGGGAGATTAGATTTCGATCCAATGCGAGACAGTTTAATCAATGAGCAGGGAGAGAAGGTGAGATTGTCAGAGCCCACAGGCATGGAGTTGCCGGAACATGGATTTGCTGTTGAAGACAATGGCTATCAAGAGCCTGCAGAAGATGGAAGCCATATTGAAGTAAGTGTGAATCCAGAGTCGAACCGATTGCAATTACTCACGCCATTCGAGGCTTGGAATGGAAACAATATTGTGGGAGCAAAGCTCTTGATAAAAGCCTATGGGAAATGCACCACAGACCACATTTCAATGGCAGGCCCCTGGTTAAGATTTAGAGGGCATCTTGATAATATTTCAGACAACTGTTTGATTGGTGCTGTTAATGCTTACAACAAGGAAACCAACAAAGTGGTGAACCAGCTAAATGGAGTACCTGGCGAGGTTCCTGCTGTTGCTAGAGCCTATAAGGCGGCCGGAGTTCCAACGATTGTTGTAGGTGATCACAATTATGGCGAAGGTTCGTCTCGAGAACATGCAGCTATGGAGCCAAGACATTTGGGTGTAGTAGCGGTCATAGTAAAATCGTTTGCGAGAATACATGAAACGAATCTAAAAAAGCAAGGAATGCTAGGCTTAACATTTGCTACTGAAAGTGATTATGATTTAATCAGAGAAGACGATACTTTTAATTTTATTGACCTGATAGATTTTGCTCCTGAGAAGCAATTGCATATTGAGGCAGTTCATGCGGATGGTACAATGGATACGATAGCCTTGAATCACACATACAATACTCAGCAAATAGAATGGTTTAAAGCAGGTTCTGCACTAAATATGATTCGTAAACAATAGAACACAAAGAAATGGCATTAACTGATCAAATCAACACAGAAATTAAATTGGCCATGAAAGCCAAAGACAAAGTTCAATTAGAATCTTTGAGAGCAATCAAATCAGCATTATTGCTAGCAGCAACTGAGAAGGGCAGGAGTGGGGAGTCTGATGTAGCTTCAGAAACAAAGATGTTGCAAAAATTGGTTAAACAGCGCAAAGATGCTGCGGAGATTTTCAGAAATGAAAATCGAACTGAGTTGGCTGAAGCCGAAGAAGCACAGATAGACATCATCTCTAAATTCTTGCCAGAGCAAATGGGAGAAGTTGCAATTAGAACTGTGATTGAGAGAATTGTTTCAGACACCAATGCCAGTAGCATGAAGGATATGGGGCGTGTGATGGGTATGGCCAATAAAGAATTGGCAGGAAAAGCAGATGGAAAAATGATAGCAAATATTGTAAAGGCGCTGCTTTCCTAATAGGAATCAACTAGAAATACTTTCTATAAAAACGTTTAAATTGCACACTTTCAGTGTGCTATTTTTTTTGAAAATCATAAGTGTTTGATAAATAAATCATTACTTTCACTTTCTATTAAGTGACTGAATGAGAGTTTATTGGTCTGAAATACCTTTGTTTCGCTTCTTATTGCCCTTCCTTGTAGGCATTGCTTCACAGTGTTTTTATCCATTAAACATCACCAAGAATGATGCTTTGCTACTTGGCCTATCAGGATGCATTCTTCTGACCGCGATATTTTATTTTGCCAGAGCATACACTCAGCGAAATTACTTTGGTATAGTTATGCAGTTTGTTTTATTAATGCTTGGCATTTCTTATTCAACTCAATCTCAGAAAATTAAATTTGACCAAGGAATATTAGACAAGAAAGAGTTGTACTGGTTGGGAAAAGTCGATCAATTAAACTACAGTTCAGGAAAATTAAAATCAATTGATGTCACACTAATAAGCATTCGTCAAGATTCAAAATGGAGGAGAAATAACCTAAAAGCCAGACTGCCGAATCCGCAACTGAACTTCAAGATCAATAATGCCGACTATGTATTTGGAAAAGGCACTTTTACCTTACCTCAAGCACCAATCAATCCAACGCAGTTTAATTATATCAATTATCTAAAAAATAAAGGCGTAGCTTATTTGTTGATTAGGAATAAGATTATACATAAGCGTCAAAACGAAAGTTTTTCAAACAAACTTGCAGTTTTTAGAAAGCATCTGCTCAAAGGTTTTGCCAGTTATGGTATTAATGGTCATGAATTGAGTGTGTTGTCTGCGCTAATACTAGGAGATAAGTCTGATTTAGATAACGAACTGAGATCAAAATATGCCAATGCTGGCGTAATGCATGTGCTTGCAGTATCAGGTTTACATGTAGGCATTGTATATTTATTATTGAGTCAGTTCTTCAACATATTTAATAAAAAGTTAATTCCTTCTTGGCTGAGGTTAATGGCATTACTTGCTGCAATATGGAGCTTCGCCGCACTTACAGGCTTATCTCCCTCGGTTCAAAGAGCTTCATTTATGTTTTCTTTTATACTTATCTCGGAGTTTAAGAGTCGAAAATCCAATATAATAAATTCAATTTGTGGTTCTGCTTTACTTTTAATTCTCTTCAATCCTAGGGTGATCTTTAATCTTGGATTCCAATTGTCTTATTCTGCTGTCATCGGAATAGTTTTGCTTTATCCAAAATTGTATTCATTCTTATATTTTAGGAACAAATTGTTGGATAAAGCATGGTCATTAATGGTAGTTTCTATTTCAGCACAATTGGCTACTCTACCCATTACACTATTTTATTTCCATCAATTCCCAACTTATTTTCTCCTGTCAAACATCTTAGTGATCCCACTCGCGTTTTTAATTGTGGCTTTAAGCTTTTTATTTAGTATTAGCTGGACATTATTTAATTATAGTTTTTTTATTGATGTTCCTCTTAATTTTTTGCTCGAAGCACTAAATGTCTCAGTGCAATTTATAAATTCTTTGCCCTATTCGGCCATCAAAGATATTTGGATTCATGATTTTTCTGCAATTCTATTGCTCTTAGCAATTGTATTTTTTGTACACCATTTGTATTACCACAAATACCTTTCTATTTTCTTTTCATTGACCTTAATTTTCATTTGTTTGACCCTGGAATTTATTATAGATTATAATCAATTAAATAAGAGCTCGATTAGGATATATGCATTAAGTCCTCAATGTTTGGTTTTTACATCTGCCTACAAGGCAGATGTAATTTATAATACCGATACATTATCTATGTATTCTAAAAAGGTAATAAGTGGGCACCTTGCCTCAGATGGTATAAGGTCCATTTCTTGGAGGAGTTTAAAAGATTCTTGTACAACTAAAATGCCTTCTGTAGAAATACTTGATGAAGTTATTCTGTACGCATACAAAAATGTTAGAATTGCCCACCTTCAATCTTCCACTTTAAGTAACCATCAAAAGCTGTTTCAGAAAGTCGACATCTTGTTGATTTCTAAAGAGGTATTTTTGTCAAATAGTCAGGATTTAAGTAGTGCTTCAACGTTTAAAATCTTTGACAGTAGCATACCAATTTGGTCAAAATTTCATGAAATGATCGCCGAAAAGTGTAACGTCTATTATTTGAACAAAAAGGGATACTTAGAATTTCACCTTAAGTAAGTCGGCCTTGTCAAAGTATTAAACCAGCCAGTTTAATTTGAGTCGAATGAGTAACTTTATGTTTTCCATATACCATACAAAAATTATGCTACGAAAAATTGCTTCAATCAGCGCAGTCATTCTAATGTCGCTAAATACTAGTCTTGCAGGAGTGCATGAGAATCAGGAGAAATTTCAGAACTGGATAAATTCTGCTAAAAAAATAAAGTTTGATGAAAGTAAAACGGTGCCAATCTATTTGGAGTTTGGAGAAGAGCATACGATAATGCTTGAGACTTTCGTCAATTCTATGGAAGAATACTTGTCCACAATTGGGGATGTTCGCTTTGAGCAGCTTCGTACATACGATGATCATATAGGCATTAGACATATTCGATACCGACAATTTATAAATGATATTGAAGTAGCCTATTCAAATTTGGTTATTCATCTTGAGAATGGGTTTGTTAAGTCATTTAATGGGAATTATGTAAATGGAAATTTTAAAAATGCACAGCGCATATCAGAGTCAGAAGCTTTGTCTAAAGCATTAGATGCGGTCAATGCGGATTCGTATATGTGGGAGATGGATGATCAAAATTTTGATGGTTTACCAGAAGGAGATTTAGTGTTTTTAGCCAAACAGATGGTGAGTGAGGAATCCTCATTGAAATTGACGTATAGATTTGATGTTTATGCAAGTGAGCCCCTCAGTAGACAATTGATTTTTGTGAATGCTGAAAACGGTCAAATCGAATTTATTGAAAGTCAACTTCATTATGGTGGGACTTCAAAAGGAACTGCTGTTACTGGCTACAGTGATACCCAAATGATTTTCACAGACAGTTTATCAGGATATTTCGTATTGGTTGACTCTACAAGAGGCAATGGAATAGAAACCTATGACAATAAAAGAACAAGGAATTTTTCTGGTGCTTCTCTTTTTCAGGATGCGGACAATTTCTGGAATAATTTTAATGCAAATCTTGATGAATATGGAACAGATGCCCATTGGGCAACGGCTGGCATGTACGACTATATGGACAAAGAGTTTGGTAGAAATAGTATTGACGACAGCGGCTTTACCTTGAAAAGTTATGTTCATTACGATGTGGATTTATTCAATGCCTTTTGGGATGGGCAACGTATGATTTACGGAGATGGTGATGCAACATCTAGTCCTTTAACTACCATAGACATTGTTGGGCATGAGGTAGCACATGGTTTAACAAATTTTACCTCAGATTTAATTTATGCTTTTGAATCAGGTGCAATCAATGAATCGTTTAGTGACATATTTGGGACTACCCTTGAATTTTATTTGCGGCCAAACAAAGCCAATTGGGAAGTTGGAGAAGACGCAATGCGAGCGATAAGAAGTTTAGCGAATCCTAAAAAATTTGGAGACCCTGACACTTATAAAGGGTTGAATTGGTTTGATCTTAATTGCATTCCTGCTAGCAACAATGATCGGTGTGGAGTTCATACAAATAGTGGCGTCCAAAATTATTGGTTTTATCTAATTTCTCAAGGAGGTACTGGTGTAAACGATTTGTCAGATACATTCAATGTGGCGGCAATAGGAATTAGTAAAGCTGAACAAATCGCTTACCGAATGCAAGCTGCATATCTAATTCCATCATCTGATTTTCAAGAAGCTAGGTTTTATGGCATTCAATCAGCAATTGATTTATATGGCTCTTGTTCTCCAGAAGTTGAATCCGTTACAAATGCTTGGTATGCGGTAGGCATAGGCGATGCTTATATAGATGGAGTTGCTGCAGATTTTATTACAGACATAGACACTACATTTTGTTATTTTCCCGTGGATGTAAATTTTTTAAGTAAAAGCTCGAATGTAAGAACCTTTAAATGGAATTTTGGAAATGGTGATAGCAGCAGTAGTCGATTACCAACTACAACTTTTAGCTCCCCTGGAGTTTATGATATCGCCTTGATCGTTGATGGAGATTCTTGTGGAAGTGACACCATCTCTAAAGCATCTTATATTAAAATTGATACGAATGCAAGTTGTGCATATTTTTTAGGTGACTCTGTTCAAACCGTATCAGATGTATGTGAAGGAAGAATATATGACTCTGGGGGGTTTGGAAATGACTACGGAACAGATGAAAATGGCATTCTTCATCTTGAAATTTCCTCCGCAGATTTTATTGAATTGGAATTTTTGATGAATGAGATTGAAGCTGGTATAGGCTTCAGTTGCAACTCAGATTATATTGAAATATATGATGGGTCAAGCACCGAGGATAAAAGTTTAGGTAGATACTGTAAGAATTTTCCACCAGCAGGTAATAAAATCAGATCTACTTCCAATGTTATGACCTTGCGCTTCAATTCCGATCGGTCTGTTCCAACCAATGGATTCCTTTTGGCCTGGAAGTGCATGCTTGCAGATTCATCAGCCAAGGCTGACTTTTCAGTTGACAAAGACACTAGTTGCACGGGTAGAATTCAATTTACAAATTTGTCAAGTGCGCCAGTATCAGGAATTCAATGGGAATTTGGCGATGGGACCATTAGTACAAGGTTGAATCCGTCACATATTTATGAGTTAAATGGAGATTATGATGTACGCATGGTGGTTGAAAATTCAAAAGGCAAGAACGCAATAACAAAATTTGGCGTGGTGCACATCAATCGCCCTGATCTGCCTAATAATGCTCCAGATACTTTTTGTTTTGGACAAGATGGCGGTATTCGAATAAATTCAAATGACTTGATTCATTGGTATAGAGATACCAATGATTTGCCTTTTTTTAATGGAGATTCACTAACGATGGTAAACATCAGAAAGGATACAAGCTTCTTTATTCGTGCAATTGACGACAACAAAACGTCAAATTTAGGCCCATTGAATTCTATTGGGCCAGGAAATTATTCGACTTCAAATGAATACATAGAATTTGATGTAGAAAAACCTTTGCGCATTGAATCAATCGTATTTTTTTCAGAACGACCAGGTACACGAACGCTTGACTTAAGAAACAAGGATGGCGAGATTATTCAGTCACGACAATTATATATTCCAAATGGAGGTATACAAGTGACATTGAACATTGCCTTATTGCCTGATTCTAACTATAGATTATCCATTAGCGACCGAGATAATGGCCTATTTAAAAATACCTCAGGAGCGAAATTCCCATATTCTGTGAATGGTTTAGTCACCCTAAAAAGGAGTAGTATGCCCAATAATGGATACCCCTATTTTTATAGATGGAAGGTATCCGAATTGAGTTGTGAGAGCGTATACGAGCGCATAGTGGTAAGAGTCGATTCATCAAATGCAAATTTTACAGATACAATCGTTTGTGATCAAATGGTTTGGAATGGAGATATACTTAACTCTTCTGGTCGTTATCGATTTAATGAAATTGATACAAATGGTTGTGATCGTGTTGAGATTATAGATTTGGAAATTCTAAATTCAACACTCTCAACTGTAAGAGATACTGCATGTGATTACTACACTTGGGCAGAAAATGGACAAACGTATTTTGCGAGTGGCTTGTATACAACAAAACTCCAAAATGCTTTAGGGTGCGATTCTACAGTACGATTAAGACTTCACATTGATAGCTCTACAAGCATTTCGACAAAGGATACTTCCTGTTTTGAGTATACTTGGAGTCAAACAGGTCAAACAATAAAAGAGAGTGGTCTTTATTATGATACACTCAACAATTCCATAGGTTGTGATTCTATCATAATATTGGATCTACTAATAAGAGATATAGACTTGTCTATCACGAAAAGAGGATTTGACCTGACTTCAAATCAAACTGGGGCTAATTACAAATGGTTGGATTGTAATGATGAGAATAAGGTACTAATTGACGGTGATCAAAAAACATTTCGAGCTCCTAAGAATGGCTTATATGCTGTTGAGATAAAGTTAAATGGCTGTATAGATACAAGTATATGCGTGCCAATAACTGGAGTTGGAATAGGAGAAAATACAGCATATGAAGAATTGAAAATCATGCCTAATCCTGTAAGTGGAATTTTGTTTATCGACTTCACAAAGTCAGGAAATAGAATCAATCAACTAAGGGTGATGAGCAGTATTGGTGAGCTAATTTTTTCAAGAAATATATCCAATCAGGAAAGAAGTGCTCGCAGGATTGAAATAGACTTGAAAAACTTCGCTAACGGGGTATACTATTTAACCATTAGAGGAGAATTGGGGCAAAGGACTGAACGCATAATAAAGGTAGATTAAGTGTTTTGAGAGCTCCAACTCCATTTTATCTGGGTTTTTTTTTGATGATTTTATGCTTTTCTATGAAGGGTCAGGGGGATTCCTCTAACCTTTTTGAACAAAGATTAAAAAAATATCAAGTTGGGGTAGCTGTCACTTATGGGGTGGCAATTGTAGCCTTGAATAAATTATGGTATGCCGATTATCAACGATCCAAATTTCGTTTTTTCAATGACAACAGGCAGTGGTTACAGATGGACAAGATTGGCCATGTTTATTCTACCTATTCCTTGTCTAGATTGAATTTCGACTTGATCAAAACTGCTCATTTAAATGAACATGAAAGAAAAAAGGCTATTTATTACAGTTCAGTAGCTTCAGCATTATTTCTAACAAGTATAGAAATCTTAGATGGGTTTAGTAGCGAATGGGGCTTTTCATGGGGAGACTTTGCTGCAAATTCGGCAGGTATTATTCTTTTTTCAGCTCAAGAATTGGCATTTAAAAATCAAATGGTACGTATGAAATACTCTTATCAATCATCAAGTTATCAATCTAGACGACCTTCAGTTTTTGGAGAAAACACCTTGCAAGGTGCCTTCAAAGATTATAATGGTCAAACTTATTGGCTATCTACTACAATTAGCGATTGGACAAGTGTTCCAAAATTAAAATGGTTGGGCATTTCCGTTGGTTATGGCGCAAATCAAATGCTATCAGCTGTAGGCAAGAATTTCGAAAATTTTACCACTGACCCTTACCGTGAGTATTATTTAGGATTGGATGTTGACTTAGAAAAAATTAAAACGAATAAAAATTGGTTAAGAAAGACGTTCAAAGTGCTTAACCACATAAAAGTTCCTGCACCCACTTTTGAAATCAATCAGAATGGCGGGCGAAAATTTCATTGGCTATACTTCTAAAATTAAAACCAAGATGGCTCGAGTGCGTTTAATTTGAGCAGTCCTGCAACGCTCAAACTATCCGTAATTTCTCCTTTAAAAACCATTTCGATGGCCTTTTTAAGACTTACCTTCTTTACTATTAACTCCTCGCTTTCCTCTGGCCTTGATTTTCCAAAGGACAAATCTTCGGCCAAATAAATGATACCACATTCATCGGTAACTGAGTTGCTCGTATGAATTTCCTGAATTTCAGTCCAGCTCTTAGCAATTATTCCTGTTTCTTCTTTCAATTCTCTTTTCGCTGACTCTAGTGCAGGAATATTCAAAGGTCCTCCTCCTTCGGGTATCTCCCAGGAATAGTTTTCTAAAGGATATCGATGCTGTCCTACCAACCAGGTATTGCGATCATGGTCTACAGGGATAATTCCAATCGCGGTATTCTTAAAATGAACCATGCCATAAATGCCTTTTTTGTTGGAAGGATTTAAAACATCATGATGCTCGACACGAATCCAATCATTTTCATAAACAATCGATTCCTTCAAACTTTTCCACGGATTTTTTTTTTCGGGCATACGCAGATGTATATTTAATATTGCAATTTAAGAGAAAGAAAGTGAATCTAACAGTTGGTGATATGGTTATTGTGCTCGATGAAGACCTTAAGGGCACTATAAGCCGATTGGAGGACGAGAAAGTCTATATAGAATGTGAAGATGGTTTTGAATATTGTTATAAACGAAGTCAAATATTAAAGCCTGTTGGAGACGACATCGAATTTGAATTATCAGAAAACCAAGCTCTTGATAATTGTTATGATAAAAAAACGAACACTTTTGAACTCCCAATTCAACAATACGGAAATAAATGGCTAGTAGACCTGCATATCGAAACTTTAGCACCCAAAAAAAAATTTGCGCAACAACATGAAGCCCTCCTTTTTCAACTTGAGGTATTAAAAAAATGCATTGAAGCGGCGATTCAAAAAAGGAAAAGAAAAATCATTTTTGTGCATGGTGTCGGAAAGGGGCGCTTGCGACAAGAAATGCGTTACTACATTGACCATCACTACAGCAGTGTTGAATATTTTGACGGTGATTATCGTAATTTCGGCTTTGGAGCAACAGAAATTATCATCCATGATTTTAATCAGGATGATTTCTCCTAATTTTGCAACGTAGATTGTTCTATCGCCACGCCGAAGGCGTGGAGGAAAGTCCGGGCAGCATAGAGTGCCATACCTTATGAAAATAAGGGTGTTACATTTTAGTGACAACAGAAAGTGCTACAGAAAATTAAACTTCCACATTGCATTTGTAGTGTGGTAAAGGTGAAAGGGTGGGGTAAGAGCCTACCGCTCTGAGGGTAACTAAGGAGGCAAAGAAAACCTTATGGGCTGCAAGGTCAAATAAACCAGCTATAGAGTTACTCGCTCTGCTGGAGGGTAGACTGCTTAGATAAATGATAGAATGCCTTAGGGCAACAGAACCCGGCTTATAGATTTACTTTTTAGCTCCTTCGGGAGCTTTTTTTATAGGGTAATGATTCCGTCAACCATGTGTAATTGTCGATCGCACATTTTAGCGAGTTCCTTGTTGTGTGTGACAATGACAAATGTCTGATTGCTCTCTTTTCTTAGGTCAAAGAAAAGCTGATGCAACTCTTGTGCATTTTTGCTGTCTAAGTTTCCTGATGGCTCATCAGCAAAAACAACTTGTGGTTGGTTGATCAGAGCCCTTGCAGTAGCCACTCTTTGCTGTTCCCCACCTGAAAGTTCAGACGGTTTATGGGAAAGTCGATCTTTTAACCCTAATTTGAGAAGTAATTGCTCTGCTTCTTCAAAAGCCACATCTTTAGATTTTCCTGCAATGAGCGCTGGTAAGCCTACGTTTTCGATGGCGCTAAACTCCGCCAACAATTGATGAAATTGAAAAATAAATCCAATGTTTTGATTCCTAAAGGCAGCCAATCTATTTTGATTCAATCCACTTGTATTTTGATCTCCGTAGAGAACCTCGCCTTGGTCGGCTTGCATTAAGGTGCCCATAATTTGAAGCAAAGTTGTTTTTCCTGCACCTGAACTTCCGGTGATTGAGACAATCTCTCCAGTTTGAATTTCCAAATCAACTCCCTTTAGAACGTCGAGATGAGCAAAGCTTTTTTTAATGTTTTTTATGCGAATCAATCAGCTTAATTTTAGGCGAAAGTAAATATTTAATGCCATAAGATTCGCTTTTTAATTGGAGGCAAAAGGGCTACTTTTGATCCCCGAACATCGAAATAAAACATTGGCATGAACATACATGAATATCAAGCAAAGAATACTTTAAAATCATTTGGGGTCTCCATTCAGGAGGGAATTGTTGCGCAAACTCCTGATGAAGCAGTTGAAGCTGCAAGGAAGCTTAATGAACAAACTGGCACTGAATGGTGGGTAATTAAGGCTCAGATTCACGCAGGAGGAAGAGGTAAAGGCGGAGGTGTTAAATTGGCAAAGTCACTTCTGGAAGTAAAGGAAATTTCTTCTGAGATAATAGGAATGAACTTGATCACACCTCAAACTTCAGCAGAAGGAAAGAAGGTTCATCAAGTGTTGGTGGCGCAAGATGTTTATTACCCCGGTGAATTTGATACCGAAGAATTTTACATAAGTGTATTGCTCAATCGTGCTAACGGCAGAAACATGATTATGTATTCAACTGAAGGCGGAATGGACATTGAGGCTGTTGCAGAGAATACGCCACACCTCATTTTTAACGAAGAAATAGATCCCTCAGTAGGATTACAGGCTTTTCAGGCAAGAAAGATTGCTTTTAATCTAGGATTGTCTGGTCAGGCGTTTAAGGAAATGGTAAAGTTTGTCTTTGCATTGTATAAAGCATACGATCAGATTGATGCAAGTTTGTTCGAGATTAACCCTGTACTAAAGACCTCCGATGAAAAAGTCATTGCGGTAGATTCTAAAGTGACGCTTGATAGCAATGCATTGTTCCGTCACAAAGATTTGGCAGAAATGCGTGATGTTAGGGAGGAAGATGCTACAGAAGTTGAGGCAGGGGAAGCGGGTCTAAGCTATGTAAATCTAGATGGAAACGTGGGTTGCATGGTCAACGGAGCTGGATTGGCCATGGCCACAATGGACATTATAAAATTAAGCGGAGGAAATCCTGCAAACTTTCTAGATGTTGGAGGAACTGCTGATGCTGAGAGGGTAGAAAAGGCTTTCCGCATTATTTTAAAAGACCCAAATGTAGAGGCTATTTTGGTCAATATATTTGGAGGCATTGTACGATGTGATCGTGTAGCCCAAGGAGTTGTAGATGCCTATAGAAACATTGGTGATATACCTGTTCCTATAATTGTAAGATTGCAAGGTACTAATGCTGAAGAAGCGAAAAAAATAATTGACGAATCTGGGTTGAAAGTTCATTCAGCTATTTTATTGCAAGAAGCGGCTGATAAGGTTTCGGAAGTTTTAGCCTAAAAGAAAAGTCTCTCTAGAGAGACTTTTCTTTTGAATTGTTAGGTTTATAAAATAAACAAATTTATATTTGCAGTATATTTATAAATATATACTATGAAAACAGCGGAACAACAAATTGAACTTATTGAAGAAATGATTGCAACAGCAAAGGGGAATATTGGAGAAGAAAGTGTCTTTTATTTAATCTGGGGCTGGTCAGTCTTCATTGCTGCCGTTATCAATTATTATTTACTATTGGTCGCACAATACAACATGCATTGGTTGCCATGGCCTATTATCATGACTTCGGCAGGTATCCTATCTATAATAGTTGGATTTAAGAAAAGAAAGAATGTAGTTGTTAGGTCGCACATAGAAAAATTTCTAGCCTCTCTTTGGTTGGCATTTATAATTACATTATTCGTGGTTCTATCAGGTATGCAGGTGATAGGATACGAAGCCACTTACCCAATTTTGATGGCGCTATATGGATTTGGGACATTTGCTAGTGGGAGTGTGTTAAAATTTAAACCGCTTATAGTGGGTGGTGTGAGTGCATGGATATGCGCCATGCTTGCCTTTTATTTTCCTTTTTCGGACCAATTGATTCTGATTGCTGTTGCCATTTTAACTTCATACATCGTACCTGGTCATCTCTTGGCTGCTCAAAAGAGAAAAAATGCTTAAGACTTTAGATCCAATATTGCATGGACAACTCAGACTGGCAATTGTCTCTATTTTAGTTAGCACTGAAAAGGCAGATTTCAATTTTCTAAGAAATAAAACTGGAGCTACATCAGGGAATTTAAGTGTTCAACTCGACAAACTAGAAAAAGCGAATTACATAAATATCCAGAAATCTTTTAAGGGGAAACGCCCATTAACAGAAGCAATAATCACTGAAAATGGGCTGATTGCATTTGAAAGTTATGTCGAACAATTAAAGAAATTAATTAATAAATAATTTCAATGAATGCATTAACAAAAAACATATTAATGATCTTCTTATTGGCTTCAATTCTTTCGAATGGTCAAAACAATTACTACAATAAAGAACATAAAAATAAAATTAAAAAGCTTGATGAGATGCTTGGAACCTGGGAGGGAAGTGGCTGGGCTATGAATCAAGAAACAAGACAAGAAGAAGAGTTTGCTAAAAAAATCATATCTACTTGATTCTACTATTGTAATGATTCACGATGCAAAAGTTATTATTACAGTAAACCCTGAAGGTGGTTACAAGATGTATAGCATTTTGGGTGATGGAAGAAATGGGATTTATAAGTTGAAAAAAGAAGGAAATAATTGAATTTGGAAAATAGATTCAACAGGCGGAATTATTTGTTATCCGATCAATATAGCAGATGATATTTGAAATTAAAAGAGTGAATCTGAATTTTAAGGCATTAATTATCAATTTTTTAAAATAAAATTAAAACGACAAAAATGAAAAATTTAAGTATTATTTTGGCTTTATTAGCAACATTACATTTAAGTGCTCAAGAAAAAGGCTTTGAGCTTGGCTTTCAATTGAACGAATACCAGAATGATTTTGGTTTAGGTTTGCAATTGACAACGCCCTATTTGATTAAAGATTATGTTGCAGTAAGGGTGCGCTCGAATATGATGTTTCTTCAACACCTTGATCAAAAAACGATGGAGGATACTTGGACTCCATATGCGAATATAAGCTTAGGAATATTCGGACAACGCGCAATGATCCATGAAAACATTGCATTATATGGAGAAGGCGGTGTCATTGGAGTATTGCCATCTTCAAAATTTTCCTCTAAAACAATGCACATCGGAGGATACGGACTGTTTGGATTTGAATTTTACTTTGATCCTTCGTTTAGTTATTTTATTGAAGCTGGAGGTATAGGCATAGAGGCAACTGCAGATAAAATTCCTGGAAATCAAATCTATTCTAACGGTTTCTTAACATCTGTTGGATTTCGTATTACATTTGAAAAATAAAATCTAAAAGATGGAAAATTTAGATGAAAAATTATTCAAGGAAGCAGAAGAAAGAATTGGCTTCAAGCAGCATCTGCGTACTTATATAGCAATTAATTTATTGATTTGGCTTTTCTGGTTTTTTACCAGAGGGATCGATGGAAACTATGATGGTTTATGGCCGATATACGCAACTTTAGGTTGGGGTTTTGGAATATTAATGCATTATCTCAATGTTTACAAATACAATGGGAACGCCATTGAGAAGGAAGTAGAAAAAATAAAGCGAGAGAGAGGCATAGAATAATTAGGTTTCCTTTTTTACGAGATAATAAACACAGGTAGTTAAGTAATTCCGCAAATAGGGAATGCCTGCAATGAGTGGCAGTTGTGTTTTGGCTTCAAGATTAAATTTGTATTTATAGATGGGATTAATCAAGTAAAACTCCTTTTCACTTATGCTGTAGTGGTGTTTTTTAATGAGTTTTTCAAAACGTTCAATACTGATTCCAGTATTCTTTATTTCGGCCAAATCTTCTACGATTCTATCACTCTCCCCTAATGATTTTAATAGACCCTTGTATAGCTTCATTGGTAATAGATGATAATAGGGCAATCGACTGAGTGTTTTATTTTTTGCAATTTGTTGATGGCCCCCAAAGGGCATTTGCCAGGGTGGAAAACCAAAAAATATGTGGCCATCCTCTTTAAGGAAATCCCGCAATCTCTCTAATACTCTATTTTGATCGTGTATGTGCTCAATGACATCCTTAAGAACGATCAAGTCAAAGCGTTCTGGGAAGTCGATTTCGACATCTACATCATAGATGTCTTTATTGATTACCTCAGCTTTCCCATTAGAAATTGCTTCTGCTAACAATTGTTTTGCATGTTCATATCGAGAAGGCATCAGTTCAACACCTGTTCCATGCACTCCTTTATGAACAAATGCTTGTAAAACACCTCCTTCGGCACAACCAATTTCCATGACACGCATACCTTTTTTAAGTTTGAGCTGACGCTCAATAAAAGGGATTACATAATTCAACGCATTTTCCCGTTGGTATTTTATATATGTTTCTTTGTCCTTATGGAATTCAAATGCCATGCAAAAAAAAATAGGCCTCAAATTTAGGGGAATTAATCGAACGTCCGCCTTACCAATTAGAGACATTTGCTTGAAAAGAAACGATTAAAACTTAGATTTGCAGCTCTCTCAATAAATAGTTGAATTGTTAAATGACTTGCATTAGAACCATATTAAAATTAGTCCTTTTTGTTGTGTTCCTTTTCATGGTATTTGTCTCAAAAGCTCAATTGTATGAGGCAGGAATTCACTTCGGTTACAACATTTCAAGTATTTCTGTGAAAGAAAATAAATTGAGTAATGGTTTGTTTGTAAGAGATGGTTTAAGTATGAATGGAATCAATTTGGGGATTCAACTTAGAAAAAGTCCTCCCAAAAATCAAAACCTTACTTTTTTTCACTTGATACCATCTTTATTATTGGAGGCAGATCTTTGTCGATGTGGCGGTAATCTTCAAGTTACAAATACATTTACTCGGTTAGATACAGCCCTGCGAATAGATACTTTTCGAACCTTAACAATTAATCAGTATGTTTTGTACCAATCGTCTTTCAGTCCAAAATTTGTTGCAAAAATGAAAAACACACAATTACTAGTTGGACCCACAATGTTGATTCGACATTGGGCAGGTTATAAGGAAGGATCTAGTAATACTTACATCAATGCAGAAAATCAATTTGCTTCTCTTGTCTTTGGATATGAATTTGGAATAGGCTATAAGATTGGGAGGATAGAATTGTCAGCAAGATATTTAAGAAACATCACCAATTATGGACAAGCCTCTGGGCCATTACCAACACGCTTAAATCACTCAAGATTTAAGTTTAATGTCCATTATTATTTTCTGCGAAAACATCAAGGAAAATACTGGGACAGTATAAATTGGGGGTAAAACAGACTTTTCTTAAATAGTACACGATTGGATGTGTAATTTTTACGTTGATGATCATGACAATATTTAAATAAATAATTGTTGAAAAGCGAAAAAAGGAGCCAATCAACAGTTCTTCACAGATCAACTTATTTTGTTTTTCAAAAGTCATCATATTTATGAATTGAAATTTAATGACGACGAGATCATCAAAATTATACGCCAACAGTTGAATGCGATTGCTGAATTAAGAGTACTCGCAACATAGTTTATGGAAGGGATCTGATTAATATTTTATAGCCAATCGAAGCAAACTAGAGCAATGTGGCAGTAATCCAACACAATGATGAGTCTTTTAACTTGCATGCATAAAGAAACATATTGGAATCCTCTCGAATTTTGAATTTCGCTCTAAGTTGATTTGCTGATAAAGGATAGTTTTTGCAAACTATACTAGCGGCGGTAACAGTTTGTTTTTTTGGTTTGGAAACAACCTTGATGCTTAACCTTCTTCCGGGGAAGTCTTTAATCAAGACATCAGAGGTATACAAATGTGTTTGAGAAGCAATCTTACTTAGGTTGAATGTATGCGGGAGTGACTTAAACGCCCCCGCCTTCAACAGAGAGGCATTGGCTTCATAGAGGTATTTTAAGGGATCACTATATTCAATCTCAAGGCTTTTTTCTTTCAATAGAGAGAACGAATAATTTACTTCTTGATCAATGTCTATGGCATGAATTAAAGGTTCATAGGCATGGCCTCGTTTTAATTGAAACAATACTTCTTTTACTTCATTTTTAATGGCAACGACATATACATTTTCCACTTCTTTTAATTTTTTTATACCCTCTGAAATGTCCAATAAAGGAGAAAATTTTATGAGAATTGTTGGGGAAATTTTCCAAAGCTTATGAAGGATTCCAATCACATTGGGACTGCAATCTTCTATTTTAACACCTTTGCTTTTCAATTGTCTACGATCAGGGTCAATGTATATGGCATCGTACGCTTTTGCTTCATTATCTATGAAGTAAAGTGCATCCTTATTGAAACAACGGATTTTTTGTGCATTGAGTGTATTGAAATTTTTTTTAGTTTGATGAAAGAGCATTTCATCCTTTTCGATGTAAACTACCTCAGAAAAATTTTTAGCAAAAAAATAGCTGTCAATGCCCATGCCTCCAGTAAGGTCTAACAAACGTTGTCCGCTAAATAATTTGGATTTGAAAAGTGCTGAATTTTCCGATGAAGCTTGCGAAAAAGCTCTTGGACTGGGGAAAACGAAACCGGGGAAATCTTTTAGAAAGGGAAATTTAAATTTCTGCTTTTTCTTCCCATTTATTTGATGGAGAATATACTCTTTTGGCAAATCTTTACGTTTGGAGAGCTGAAGTGCAACATCAGGTATATTCAAGTTTTGATGTGCTTTAATAAAGGCTTCTATCGACTTTACGTCACTCACCTGAAAAGGCATAAGAAATGATATTTGCCCCCATTCGTAATGCCTTTTCTCGTGTTGCTTCAGAATCCTTATGGATTTCGGCATCTTCCCAGCCATCTCCTAGATCGGATTCATAAGTATAAAAGACAACTACTCTGCCATTGATCATAATACCTAAGCCTTGGGGTGCTTTTCCATCGTGTTCGTGAACTTTCGGAGGACCATTGTCAAAATCAAACTTTTGATGATAGATAGGGTGATCAAACGGAATTTCTACCAGGGATTCGTTTGGAAATACCTTTTTCAATTGTTGTCGTATGAAAAGGTCCATGCCATAATTGTCATCAATGTGTATAAAACCTCCTCCCTCTAAATAGGTGCGCAAATTATCAACTTCATCATTGCTAAAGACAACATTGCCATGCCCTGTCATGTGAATGAATGGGTAATCAAACAGTTCGCTGCTAGAAGCTTCTACAATTGCTTGTTCCTGTCGAACATTCATTTCTACTTCTTCATTCAAGAATTGAATGAGGTTAGGAAGTGATGTTTCTAAATTGGCATACCAATCTCCACCTCCATTGTACTTCAATACTGCAATTTGATAACTGCCATCTTGCGCCTTTGCAATCAATGCGATAAATAGGAAAATACCCAAGAGACACTTTCTATGCATTGTGTAAAGTATTGCATGCCACAATTGCAGCTGTTTCTGTTCGTAATCTACTTTTGCTTAATTCAACGGATTGAAAACCGTTCTCTAGAGCCATATTTACTTCTTCTTTGCTAAAATCTCCTTCCGGTCCAATCAAAATTAAGACCTTCTTCGAGGCTTTGTGCAATTTGATCAAAGATTCTCTAGGAATTTCATCTAAGCAATGGGCAATGAATTTTTCTTCAGCCTCTGCTTGCTTCACAATTGTTTCGAATGCCGTCAATTCAAACATTTTAGGGAATTGAATCTTATGTGATTGTTTTGCAGCTGCAATTACTATACGCTCTTGCCGTTCTACTTTCAATACCTTTCGCTCGGATTGTTTGCAATGGATAGGTGTTATTTGATCCACCCCAATTTCAGTCGCCTTTTCTATAAGCCATTCCCAACGATTGATATTTTTTGTTGGAGCTACCGCTAAGTGAATACCGTATTTATTTTCATTGCTTTTCAGCTTGTTCGTGATGCGTAAGATACATGCTCTAGGATCTAAGGTCATTATTTCAGCAACATACCAATGAGTCGAACCATTGATGACCTCAACTTGGTCTCCAACTTTTAGTCGAAGTACCTTGACCAAATGCCTAGATTCTTCATGATCGAGTTGGATGTGATCACCTTGGATATTGTTGGAGTAAAATCTTCTCATTACGATTAACTGGTGTACAAAAGTACCTTCTTTTTTCTCCTACTGAATATCCCTAATTTAGCCCAAAAGGGATAGCATGAAAAAAATCTTAATCGCGAATCGAGGAGAGATTGCTCTGAGAATAATGCGCACTGCGAAAGAAATGGGGATTGCAACTGTAGCTGTATTTTCTGATGCAGATCGCGAAGCATTGTTTGTTAGGTATGCAGATGAAGCCATAAATATTGGTCCTGCAGCTTCTGCTGAGTCCTACTTGAGAGCGGATAAGATTATTGAAGTAGCGAAAAAATTGAATGTAGAAGGCATACATCCCGGATATGGGTTTCTATCTGAAAATGCAGAATTTGCGAGGCAGCTAAAAGAGGAAGGGATAATATTGATTGGTCCCTCAGCTGAGGCAATGGAGGTTATGGGCAGTAAACTTGCTGCAAAAGCGGCTGTGAAAGCTTACGACATTCCATTAGTTCCAGGTACGGATGAAGCTGTTGATGATGTTGAAGAGGCGGCAGGTATTGCCAATGAAATTGGATTTCCAATTTTGGTAAAGGCTTCTGCTGGTGGCGGGGGAAAAGGGATGCGGATTGTTGAAAAAGCTGAAGATTTTAAAGAACAAATGGATAGAGCGGTGTCAGAAGCCATTTCATCCTTTGGTGATGGTGCAGTATTCATCGAGCGATTTGTAGCTTCCCCAAGACACATTGAAATACAAATTCTTGCAGACATTCATGGAAATGTTGTTTATCTTTTTGAAAGAGAATGTTCCATTCAACGTCGACATCAAAAGGTCATTGAAGAAGCACCATCTGCTGTATTGACAGCTGAATTAAGGAAAAAGATGGGCGAAGCAGCAGTGAAAGTTGCTCAATCCTGCAATTATGTTGGGGCAGGCACTGTTGAATTCCTATTGGATGAAAACATGAATTTCTTCTTTTTAGAGATGAATACAAGGTTGCAGGTTGAACACCCAGTTACTGAACAGATCACCGGAATTGATTTGGTAAGGGAGCAAATAAATATTGCAAGGGAGGAAGTCTTGTCTTATAGACAAGAAGACCTGATGATTCAAGGTCATGCGTTTGAAGTAAGGGTTTATGCTGAAGATCCGTTAAATAATTTCTTGCCAGACATAGGTACGCTCAATACCTATACTCGACCTCAGGGACTCGGGGTAAGAGTGGACGATGGCTTTGAGGAAGGAATGAGCATTCCGATCCATTATGACCCTATGATTGCCAAACTAGTCACCTTTGGAAAAGACAGAGAAGAGGCCCGTTTAAGAATGATCAGGGCTATTGATGAATATGAAATTAACGGAGTGTCAACAACACTTTCGTTTTGTCGTTTTGCCCTTCAGCATCCAAAATTCATCCAAGGTGATTTTGATACCAATTTTGTTAAACATCACTTTAAGCCAGAGTATTTGCATGAATTCAAGGAGGACGAAGTTCAATTGGCAGCGGTATTAGCCGCAATGGCAATTGAAGAAAAGAAAAATATAGTCAAGGGAAATGAAAAGGAAGGTGCAGTAGCTACTTCCAGATGGAAAGCTCGTAAGCGTTAATTACCCATATTGTTTCTGACCATTGTGCTAAACTCCTTAAAAAGTGCAGTGTTTGTGGCAAGCATTTCTTTTCCAAATAGCCAATTGTTTTCTCCGTTAAAATCTGTTACGGTTCCTCCTGCTTCTTTGATTAAAATGGCTCCTGCTGCTACATCCCAAGCATTTAAGCTGTATTCAACAAAGCCATCAAAGCGTCCACAGGCGACATAGGCCATATCTACAGCAGCAGAACCAATTCGGCGCACCGAACGGGATTCATGAACCATGGCTTTCAGTAGTTTAAAATATGAATCACTGCGGTCAAAATCATAATATGGGAATCCAGTTGCAAGTAGACTGTTCTTTATCACCTTTGTGGAACTGACATGAATTTGCTCACCATTTAAAAAGGCATTCCCCTTTTTCCAGGCATAAAAACATTCATCGCGATTTACTTCATACACCACTCCAAGAATAATCTCATCTCCTTCTCGCAATGCAACACTTACCGAATAAGTGGGTATGCCATGTAAAAAATTCGTGGTCCCATCAAGGGGGTCAACAATCCAATTGTAGCGGTCACCTATTTTTTTGCTTGTGTCCTCTTCTGCAATAAAGCCAGATTCAGGCAATAGCAGAGTCAATTCTTTTATTAATTTTTCCTCAGCCGTTTTATCTACATAACTTACCAAGGAGTTTATAGATTTTTCTTCAATGTCAGTTGCCCTAACTTTTCCTTCTTCCATCTTGATAAAGATGCCCACTTCGCGAGACAACTCTACTACATCCATGCACAAGGATTCTAGATTCATCAATCTTCTTTCTTTAATCTTGGAATGAAATTTTTGTTATTTTTCTTAAAATAATACAATCCAAAGGCTCCAAATAAAAACATCAATACAGCAATTATTTCTGCTTGCGTCGCTTCAATTCCAAAGAAATGATAATCTGGATTTATTCGAATTTTTTCGATGAAAAACCGTTCCACACCATTCAATAAGAGGTAAAGACTAAAAATCATCCCAGGAGCATTTAGTCGTTTTCTTAAGTTCCAAAGGACAAGAAAAATAATGCCTGCCATGATAGTTTCGTAAAATGGTGTAGGCCAAGCTAAGCCATTGACGCTATCAAACCCATCTCTAGCGAATTGTACTTTTAAATCAACACCCAATACATTGTTGGGGTAATCGTATGCCCACATCCAGTCAGGTAGGGTGCTCATCCACTCAGGTTTAGGGCTGTCGTTTGGCATGCCCCAATCACCATCTCCGGATACTTGACAACCAATTCTGCCCACCCCATATGCAGCCATTAAGCCTGGAGCACAGGCATCAGCCACGTGTGTCCAATGCATACCCTGTTTAGAGGCATAATAAAGCACTGCACCACCTCCAACAATTAATCCACCATAAATACTCAAGCCACTAAAAGACAGCAAGGCACCAATGGGATCCGCTGCAAATTGATCTAAATTTTCTAAGTTGTGAAATATTTTGGCTCCAAGAATTCCTGCTATGGCAGCAATCATAGTCATGTTGCCGACCAACTCATGAGGATAAACTGTTCTTTCAATCCATTTGGCTTGTTCTAATTTTTCTTTCTCCTTTTCCCTGAACTTGAGATAAGCAAACAATGCAGCGCCAATGAGTCCTGCAAGAAAATTCCCTTTGGTAGAGAAAAGAAAGGTTTGCGGGTTTTCAACTAAAGCATCATAGTCAAGAAACATCTCAATGACTTTAAATCCTATTAGAAAGCCGAATAGAGCATTAACGGCCATTTCAGTAAATGAAGCCTTTTCGCCAATTTTCATGTTCTCTTTGATAGGGAATAACCAACGCAATTTCTCTTTACGTTTCAGCTCAATAGTAAAGAAATAGGCTGCTACCAAAAAAGCAATGGCAACAAAAAAACCAAAAGTGGGGAACGGGAGAGGGATGTAGATTCCCAATAAATCTTTGATGGCATCAGAAAGAGTTGGATACATGTCTTATGTTTTCTGACGTAAAAGTACACATTGATTTAAGTGAGTTGTAGAGATTTCTGGGATTAGATTCATACAGTATATAGGTCTAACAATTGTAACTTTGTCAACTATGGCAAAGATTTTAGCGATTGATTATGGCGGCAAACGATGCGGCATTGCAGCAACAGATCCTTTGCAAATTATTGCAAGCGGACTTACGACTGTGGATACCCCAAAATTGATGGAATATGTCTACCACTATATAAAAAGAGAAGGGGTGGAAACATTGGTCATTGGTCAGCCTATGCGCCTCAACAATGAGCTTTCAGCTATTGAGTCTGAAATACTGAAATTTATAAATAAGCTGAAAAAGAAGCTGCCAGATTTAAGCATTGTACGCATCGACGAAAGATTTACTTCCAAACTGGCCATGGATGCTTTGATTCGTGGTGGGGCCAAGAAAAAAGACCGGCAAAACAAAAAACTTATAGACAAAGTCAGTGCAACAATGATTCTCCAATCTTATTTAGAACAAAAAGGCGCATAAAAAAAGCCGCAACTGCGGCTTTTTCATTTGGATGTTAATGCTCAATTATCCTGCTGTTGGGGTCATCTCTGATGCCTTTTTTACAGGAGTTGTTTCTTTCTTAATAACATTTCCTTTAATGCGAAGTACTTTTGTAGGTTCGGACGAATTCGATGTTACAGTTACTGATTTATTGATTGGTCCTAAACGATCAGTTGCATATTTTACTCTGATTTCTGCACTTTCGCCCGGATTGATTGGTTTCTTTGGCCATGTAGGTACAGTACAACCACAAGATCCTTTGGCTTTTGAAATAATCAATGGAGCTTTACCTGTATTTGTAAATTTGAATACCCTCACGCCATCTGCAAATTGTGGAATGGTGCCATAATCGATGACATCGGATTCAAAGGTCATTTCTGCTCCAAAAGTTTCAATAGTACTTGCAGATTCTTGTGCAAAGGTTGAAGCTATAAACAATAGGAAAATCCCAAGAGTTGCTGTTATTTTTTTCATGTTTTGAAATTTAGGTTAATAGTACAATACAAATCTAAGCAGTATTCCTGCCCAAAAAAACAATTAACAGTTCATTAACATCTCTTTTTTAGTTGAGAATGACCATAACTACTTACGGTCTCGGTATCTTTGCTGCCTCAATCTTTCTGAATGGAATTACCAAAGAATTACAACCACAACGAAAAGGACGACTTACGTTATAAGGAATGGCAAGAGAAAGGCTATTTTAAATCTCAGCCCGATGAACGAGAGCCCTATACTGTGCTCATCCCACCCCCCAATGTAACAGGGGTTTTGCACATGGGTCATATGCTTAACAACACCATTCAAGATGTTTTAGTGCGTAGAGCTAGATTGTTGGGTAAGAATGCCTGTTGGGTTCCTGGTACTGATCACGCATCTATTGCAACCGAGGCAAAGGTGGTCAAGAAGCTTGAGGCTGAAGGTATCCATAAGGCTGACTTAAGTCGCAAAGAATTTTTGGAACATGCATGGGAATGGACTCATAAATACGGAGGCACGATTCAAAATCAATTGAAGAAATTAGGGGCATCCTGTGATTGGGAAAGAAGTCGTTTCACATTGGAAGACGATCTGTACAATGCTGTGATAGCAGTCTTCGTCGATTTAGCAGAGAAAGGTTTGATTTACCGTGGGGTTAGAATGATCAATTGGGATCCAAAAGCTCAAACAGCGCTTTCTGATGAGGAAGTGATTCATAAAGAAATTGACTCTAAATTGTTTTACCTTTCTTATCAAATAGAAGGCTCTGAAGAGTCTATTACTATTGCGACCACTCGGCCCGAAACAATCTTAGGTGATACCGCAGTATGTGTGCATCCTGAAGATACACGCTTCCAACATTTAGTTGGCAAAAATGCGATTGTTCCTTTAGTTAAACGAGCCGTCCCGATAATTGCAGATGCTTATGTGGACCCTGAATTTGGGACAGGTTGTTTAAAAATTACTCCTGCACATGACATCAACGACAATGAGATTGGACTGAGGTACAATTTGCCTTCGATAGATATATTGAATGATGACGGCACATTGAGTGAAGATGCACAAATTTATGTAGGAAAAGATAGGTTTGATGTTCGCAAAGAAATCATTGAAGAACTTAAAGTTAAGGGGCATCTAATGAAGGTTGAGCAAATACAAAACAAATTGGGCTTCTCCGAACGAACAGATGTAGTGATTGAACCGAAACTTTCGCTCCAATGGTTTCTAAAAATGGATGACATCTCCAAGCCTGCACTCGACCATGTTTTGGATGACACCATTAATTTCTACCCCAAAAATTCAGTCAACACCTACAAACATTGGATGGAAAACATCAAAGATTGGTGCATTTCTAGACAATTGTGGTGGGGGCATCAAATTCCTGCTTTTTATTATGGCAGTGGGGTGAATGATTATGTCATCGCAAAAAGCAAGGATGAGGCATTGCCATTGGCACAAAAGAAAAGTGGCAATAATACATTGACCATAGAGGAAATAAATCAAGACGAAGACGTCTTGGATACTTGGTTCTCCTCGTGGTTGTGGCCCATTTCTGTATTTGACGGTTTTACGGATAAAGACAACAAAGACATTGCGTATTATTACCCTACAAATGATTTGGTTACCGCACCTGACATTATGTTCTTTTGGGTGGCAAGAATGATTATTGCTGGCTATGAATACAAAGACCTCCCACCTTTTAGAAATGTTTATTTCACCGGAATGGTGCGTGATGATCATGGTCGGAAAATGAGCAAGCAATTGGGCAATTCTCCAGACCCCATTGATCTAATGAAAAAACACAGTGCAGATGGAGTGCGTGTTGGAATGTTGCTAAGTGCTCCTGCAGGGAATGATTTGTTGTTTAAAGAACAGCTATGTGAACAAGGAAGAAACTTTTCCAACAAATTGTGGAATGCTCTGCGCCTTTTAAAGAGCTGGACTGTTAGTTCTGAAGAGGAAGAATCAGAAGCCTCTATACTCGCCGATGAATGGTTTACTTCAATTTTTGCAAAAACTTTGGTGGACATCAATGCAAATTTTGACGAATTCAGAATCTCTGATACATTAATGAAAACATACAAGCTGAGTTGGGATGAATTTTGTTCTTGGTATTTAGAGATGGTGAAACCAGCTTTTGAAAAACCTATTCCCCAAAAGACCTATGAGAAAACAGTACTGCATTTTGAGAATGTTTTGCGCCTTGTCAATCCTTACATGCCTTTTGTGAGTGAGGAAATATGGCAAAATTTGAGAAAAAGAGAAGAAAATGAGCATTTAATGGTCAATCATTGGCCTAAATCAACAACCTTCACCAATGAGCATAAAATTTTCGAGGAGGTAAAACAAATCGTGACTGAAATTAGGAGCATCCGAAAGGACAAATCCATACCGATGCGCGACAGTCTTCAATTGCTGGTTAAAGGAGAAAAGGCTGAGGTGAAGCGATTTTATCCAGTCTTAGAGCGACTCTTGAATTTGTCAGAAGTGAGCATGATTGAAGACAAAATTGAAAACAGTGTTGGTTTTGTGGTCGGGAACATAGAATATTATGTTCCTCTTGAAGGAATGTTGGATGTAGGAGCAGAGATAGAAAGAATCAATAAAGAAATCAAATACTTAGTGGGATTCCTGAAGAGTGTAGAAAAGAAATTGTCAAATGAGCGATTTGTAGGTAATGCACCTGAAAAAGTAGTCGCCATAGAACGAAAGAAACAAGCTGACGCTGAAGAAAACTTGAACTTGCTAAAAGCTCAGCTGGCTAATTTATCCAACTAATTCTCTACAACAAGAATTAACATACATTTAAATACAGTCTTCGATTTATCGTGTAAGTTTATGATTTATGTCTAAACAAAATTATTCCTTTCACGACCGTGAGATAAGCTGGTTGGCCTTTAATGCAAGATTGTTGCAAGAGGCAGAAGACGACAGTGTACCCCTCATCGAACGCTTTAAATTCTTGGGAATTTATTCCAATAATTTAGATGAATTTTTCAGAGTGCGGGTTCCAACAGTACAAAAAATGAGTGCGTATGGACAGAAAGCCATACCAGTCCTTGGCTTTGATCCTGAGGCAACACTTCAGAAAATCACCGAAATAAACGATCATCAACAGGAACGGTTTGAGGAGATTTATAAAAATTTGAAAGATGAGTTAAGGTATGAAAATATTTTTTTCCTCAATGAAAAGGACCTCAATGAATTTCAACTAGAAGAGATTAAACAGTATTTCATAAATACTGTTCAACATGCGTTAGTCCCAGTTATGCTTTCTGAAGATAGAGAGTTGCCTGAGCTCAACGGTAAAGCCATTTATCTTGCCATTAAATTGTACAATCTTGACAATACAGGTAAAGCCGAAATAGCACGTTATGCTTTGTTAGAGATACCATCTGCTATCGTATCTCGATTTTATGTGATGGTTGATGATGATGGAAGAAAGAATATTATTTTGTTGGATGACATCATCCGATGCAACCTAAAGGAGATATTCGCTATTTTTCAATATCAAGAGTTAGAAGCCTATACCATAAAAATCACCAGAGATGCTGAATTGGACATTGAAGATGATGTAACTTCTGGTATCATGGAGCGTTTGGCCATTAGTCTGAAAAATCGAAAAAAAGGCGACCCTGTGCGGTTAGTACATGATAAGAATATTCCAAAAGATTTACTCAAGTTTTTAGTGAGGAAAGTGGGCATGGAGTCTAATGATGTGATTGTAGCAGGAGGAAGATATCACAATTTTAAAGATTATATGGATTTCCCTAGAATTGGAAATGCTCAGCTACGGTATCCAAGCTTGTCCAAAATAAAACACATTGATTTGGAAGGAGAAAGAAGCATGTTTGAAGTGCTTAAAAAAAAGGATGTGCTGCTCAATTTTCCCTATCAATCTTATGGATATTTCATTGCATTATTAAGAGAAGCAGCGATAGATCCCGCTGTGGAATCGATAAAAATTACTGTATACCGTTTAGTGAGTAAGAATTCAAAAGTTATTCACTCATTAATCAATGCCGCTAGAAATGGAAAGCACGTGACCGTGGTTGTTGAATTGAAAGCACGTTTTGATGAAGAATCAAACATGAATTATGCCCACCAACTGCAAGACGAAGGTGTGCGTGTGATTTTTGGCACTGCAGGATTAAAAGTGCATTCCAAAATCTTGGTCATCAAAAGAAAAGAAGATGACGGTTATCGACGTTATAGCCACATTGGAACAGGCAATTTTCATGAAGGTACAGCCAACCTTTATTGTGATCATTCCTTATTGACATCTGATAAATCCATCGGGAGTGAGGTCAACAAAATTTTTAAATTTTTCAATGACAATTACAAACGATATATTTTTAGAGAATTGCTCGTGGCACCCTTCAATCTGAAACCTAAAATATTAAAAATGATTGATCGAGAGATCAAAAACAAGCAAGCAGGGAAGGAGGCATTTTTAATCATCAAATTAAATAATCTCCAAGATCGTGAATTGGCAACGAAATTATATGAAGCAAGCCAAGCAGGAGTCAAAGTTAGACTCATTGTACGAAGTATAAATTGCGTCATCAATGGCCTAAAAGAATTTAGTGAATACATTGAGGCAATTTCGATCGTAGATCGTTTTCTGGAGCACTCGAGAATACTCGTTTTCGGCAATGATGGAGACCCCAAGGTTTATATTGGATCCGCAGATTGGATGGTCAGAAATATGCATGGAAGAGTAGAGGTGATGACACCCATTAACGACCCTGATCTAAAGGCTGTTTTATTGAAAGAATTAGACTTGCAATGGAATGACAATACAAAAGCCCGGCTATGGAACAATGCTTTGAACAATGCCTATCAGGAAAATGATCAAGACGAAATTCGATCGCAATATGCTTTTTACGATTATCTTCGGAGTAAAAACAACGAGATTGTACCTAAAATTCAGGAACCATCATTAAATCCTAGTTGAATTGGAAAGTGGATTGAGATTTGCAGCAGTTGACATCGGTTCTAATGCCGTGCGTTTATTTTTTGGTTATGTGTTCGAAACCAGAAAGAAATCTGTTTTTAAAAAGGCATCATTGATTCGGATTCCTATACGGATGGGTGAAATATAACTTTAAGTGTCTTTGGTCATTGTAAAGTTTTGATTAACCTATATTCCCACCTGAGCTCTTGGGTGGCAATATTATGACTAAAGACAATTGCCCTATTTTCTTTTATACTTTCTGACATTCCTGATGCAAGAAAATAGATACCATCGGTGGTTTCAATTTCGAACTCCTGGGCTTTATGACCTATATCTCCAGCTATACAAAGCACTTTAATTCCTTTTTGTTTAACCAAAACTAATCTTGGATATATTTCAGAATAGAAATTATTTTCATTAAGGCAGTGAAAACATTCTCCATAGTAGCCATTAGAAATTTTAGATATTTTTGAGCGAAGTGTATCATGGTCATCCATCCAAATAAGCTTGTGATGTAAGAGAATAAGATGTGTTGAGTTTTCAATAGTATCTATGACACTTTTGAATAATTCCAATTGCTCTCCTACGATATTACTCAAACTATCTTGAGTATCTAGTATAATGAATGTGATTCTATTTCTGTTTACAGAATAGAAGGAAGGGCGTTTTATAAATCTATTTAGTTTACGTAAATCTGTGTAGTCATGATTGCCTAAAGACCATAGAGTTGATTTACTTTTGACGTCGAACACCATATTAATTTGTTTCAGATACTTGTTCTTTCCAGATGTGTTTAAAGTCAAGTCACCACCTAACCAAAGCATGTCATAAACTGAATAATCTATTTTACTAACACCATCAATTAATACAGGATTGATATCTGTTCTAGTATGAGCGATATGAAGATATGTGTTTGATTGAGAGAAAGTTGAAAATGTAGTTAAAGGCAACAGTGTGCAAACAAATAATTTAGATAGAAGGTTTTGATGAAACATTTTAAAAATTAATAAATTAACTCACAACCAAGGACATATTTAGAATTTTTTGTTAGCCGACTATTAAAAGACTGAGTGATAATATTAGCATTATCGTCATCTCTTGGTTTATATTTTAGTTCAAGAACCAACTTAGGACTGCAAAATTCTTCAGAATAACCTATTCTAGGATCCCAAAATGTCATTTGATCATCTATTGTAATTCTATATTTTCCGCAGGCCGAAATAAAGTAACTTCTTTCATATGAATTAAACAAAGATGGGGACAGTAGTTGAAATTGTAAGGATAATTTTCTATCCGTAATTCGATCACTTATGAAATTATATATCTGATCATAAGTCAACTTTCTGGTATCCAATTGGAATGATTTAAATGAATAACCAAACTTTTTATTGAGCAAGCCTATTTTTTTTTTGATTTCAAAAGTTGGATCTCTAATAAAGCCTAATTCATTTCCATACCACCTTAATCTGAATTTTTTTCTTGACTCGATTCCTGCCACATTTGACTTAAACGATGAAAAATCAGAATCATCAAAATAGATATTGTTTACTTTTCTTTTGGAATAAATTTCTTTAAAAAGGCAAGGATTCAAAAGGATTTCAGTTGAGATTACGTCATCTAAGTGTTGATCTTCATATAAAAATTTTCTCTCAAATCTATAATTTTCAATACATTGAATGTCTATGTTGCTATATTCAATATCATTTTTTTTCATATAATTGGTCGGCTATTTTTACGGAAACTGTTGGCATCGGTATATCTTCTAAAGTTAAAATTGAACCATCTTCAATCAAATAGTTAAGTTCGTTATCCAAAAAGTCAACATTGGTTAGATTAATTTGTCCTGCGCCAAATTCTGCCTTTTTCTGAAAGGCAGAAATACCCATATTATTTCCTTCCAAATTAACATTTGTGAGATTGATAAGTGAATTATCTTTGCTGACTAGTCCAGTCCCACTTCCAATAATTGATACGTTTGATCCGAATATCTTACTTGATTCACCTCCGCTAATGCCTTTATCATTTGCCTTAGTTACAAATATATTTTTCATTATAAGCTTAGATCCTGAAACGTCAATTGCATCATTTCCACAGTTTTGGAAAAAGCAATTACTTATCGTTCCATCTGAAAAGTCTCCGTCAAATGCGTCGGAATTAGCGGATATAAATTGCAATGAGTCTAAAGAAAAGTTTGACTTTATAATGTTTAGAGCATCCTCCGACCTGTTCTCTTTAAAGAAACAATTTTTCAGTTTAACATTGGCCTCATAAAAACTTACCGCACCACTCAATTGCCATCCTTCATCTTTTGGACTAGAAAGATTTGTAAAGTAACAATGATCTAATACAGATATACTATCTGTATTGGAGATAAAGATTCCGCCTCCAGTTTGATCAGAGGAGTAAAAGTGAATAGGCACTTTTTCAATTCCGTTAGCAGAGACTGTTGAGTAGGAAACAAGATAAGCACCATTTTTAATATCGAGATTGAAACCCTTCTCTATGACAAGCTTATAGTTCTTAGGAATAATCAATTTTTCATGTAAAGTATGATTTCCTTTTTTTAATCGTATGATCTTATTTGTATTATCAACTTCTACAAAATTAAAGTTGCTCAATTCAGTTCGAAAAAGATTTTGGTAGATTTTGAGACTTTCAGTAAGCGAATTGTTTACGGAATAGGGGGATATAGATGTCTCTCTTAATTCCTTTAAGCCAACTAATCTATAAGTAAATTTAATTTTTTCAATGTCAGTGGGGTACTGAAAACCACCTTTTCCTATTTTCTTTGACACAAATGCATTCGTAAAACTTGAGTTCAATAGCACTTGAATACTAGTTTTTTGCCTTGGTGGAATTATGCCCAATGTGGAATTCAAACTTAATATTTTACCATCTAAATGACTTAATCCAATAAGTTCAATGCCTTCGTTAGTGTGATTTTGAATACTCAAAAGAAAACTGCTGTTGCTATGCTCAATAACTCCTACACTCAATGGATTTGATGGACGAAGATATTTTTTTATAAAGTTTATATTGTAATTTAAGTAAGACATATTAATATATGCTCCAAACTCATTTCTAAATAGAGATGTAAGTCTTGCGATTTCCTGTTCATTTTCTTTTAAAACTTCTATAGAATAATTCCGATCCACATAATATTTTAATTTTTCCATTAGCATTTTTCGGTAGGATTGATCAGAAGATGAGAATGGATAGTCTTCTATTTTCGTTAATTTTTTAATTGGATTGGCATCAAAAGCAATTGGTTCCAATTTATTAGAAATAGGGTTATAATATATTTTTAGATTATGAGAAATTAAACCGTGTTTTGCTCCAAAGATATTACTCAAGGCAACGAAGGCACTTAATTTTTCTATATCAAAGGCATCAGAAATACTTATTTTTCCTAACCTAACACCATCTACGAGGTCCTTTGCAGTGAGAAATTGGTTTAATAGCACAGGATTTTCAAATACTCTTTTTTGATTGTAAACCTTAATGTCTCCAACTTGGCTTGACTCCTCTATTGAAAGTTCATTTGCTTTATCTAAGCCAAGTCTAGAGTTTAGTAGACGATCATCCCATAGAATAGACTCATCAATAGATAAAATAACACCTTCTCTTTTTTGATTGTTTTCAATGAGTAATTTATCAAAGGACTCTTCAAGGGCCATTATTCCTAATGGAATAATTTGAACCTCAGAGTCAGACTGAATTGAAAGATCCACATTGACAAATTCATATCGCAACCCTATTAATCCCTCACTTTTAATTGATTTTTGAAATAACCATTCCCAAATATAATTTCTAACCTTTGGGTGCTGAATAGAGAACTTGCGAAGCCCCCTAAAAGTATCATTTCCAGATACGGTAAACTTCATAGACCATTTTCTTTCGTCATCGAGATGATCTGTCCAGTCGCCTTTTAGTCGAAACTCAACATCTTTTTCATTGCCACTTGATTCGTAAACTTTACCAAATATAACATCTGAGTCCTTTGTGACTAATATCCCTTCATCAAGCGCTTCTTGTCTCTTTCTTTTCATAGAGTTAAAATCATCACTTGAAATACTGATCATCATTTTCTCTAAATTCTGAACTGTATGAGACTCATCCATTTCTCCTTTGATGTAGTTGTACCCATACGATTCTGAAACACCATCACTTTCATTAAAACGACCCGCCTCAATCATTTTAATCTGATCTATATCAATAAATTCACCAATTACATTGTTGTGCCTCAATTCCTTTAAAAATAATGTATGAGGTTTATTATCAATATTTATGATTGTTGGTTTCTGAGGGTTAAAGTCTAGTATAAGAAAAGAGTCAAGCGAATTCTTAAGTAAATCACGATCATTTAAAATTAAATGAAGATAAAATCTATTTGTGAATTGTTTTCCCTCCAAAGGATTTTTATAACAAAATATTAAGTTGGAAATTCCGAACTTCTCAGTAAGGAAAAGATCTACATTCTCATTGCTAAAGACCTTGTTCTGACCGTCAACAATGATTTGATGAAAATTAATTGTTGATTGATAATCAGACTTTTCTACCGAATGAGTGAATCTAGCTTCTATTGCATGTTCTTTATGACGAATAGAATAATTAATTATCAATAGAATAACTAGAAAAGTAAAAATAATCCCAACTTCAGATAGTTTGTTGTTCGGGGATTTTATTCTCATTACAATTGATTGTCGATATAAGTAATGTCTATGCTTTTCTTATTTATACTTTTCAACTCAGTGTTTATCATGGTTATACTTTCCAAAGAATTGAGGTCAATACGTAAATTGATATTCAAATTTTCATCATTTATATGAAATCTTTTAAGGTCTATACGGTTACAATGTCGTGAAATGATTTTATATGTATTTCTTACAAGTACTTCTTGATTCGTTTCCTTATTAATCGAATAAATAATTAACAGATTTTGAGTAATGTTTTTCTGCCTCCCTTTACTCAAAGCAAGAATAACAATAGATAAGAGAATAAATCCAACAAGAGTAGGATAAACTTGATTGGCCCCAAGACCTAAACCAATCGCTATGGATATAAAGAAATACCCCAACTCTTCTGGTTCTTTGATTGCGGTTCTAAAACGAATTATAGAAAGAGCACCAACAAGTCCTAATGATAGTGCGAGCGAAGATTTTACAATAGAAATAATAATAAAGGTAGTGATCCCCACAATAACAAGTACTTTTGAGAGCTGGACTCGATTTGAGATTGAATTGCCATGCGTTACATAGATTCTTGATAAAATGAATAATAAAAGAGTGCATATCAATAGATGAATAATATATATTCCTAATGAAAATGGCTGCTCCGTTGAAATAAATTGATCTAATATATCATTCATGAGATTACAGATATTATTATTTGTTTTAAGAACGAAGTTTGTAGACACCCCAATATTTAGGACAGCTTTTGGTTAAAGTTAGTATAAATTATCATGCTACCTGTTTGTAAATATTGATTGGTATTTCATATTTAA
>Ga0316208_1000259_pt1 | contig 71258 bp, 50 predicted proteins | sample 3monopyrite_MG_FD_204944 | JGI IMG/M metagenome (GOLD analysis project Ga0316208, IMG submission 204944) | Microbial mat bacterial communities from mineral coupon in-situ incubated in ocean water Damariscotta River, Maine, United States -... | ecosystem: Environmental > Aquatic > Marine >... | reverse complement strand
CAGAATTATGCTTTTCTGCTACGCCTGTCCCTTATTGCTTATTAAATTAAAAACTTTCGCCTTTTTTTTTAAAATTTTTAAGTGATTAAATGATAGGTTTTGTCAATGAAATATTGTATTTTTTAGATGCTACTCCGTCATTGCGAGGGAGGCACGACCGCGGCAATCTCCTGACGCAACCGTAACCCGTAAAAGAACTCCATCAATTTAAGGAGGAGACATGATGAGGTATTCTATTCAGAATTACGGCAAATTCAACAGATTGCCGCGTCGTACCTCCTCGCAATGACATTCAACTTTTTGGGAAGCCTGATATGAGTTGGGTTTTCCCACTCGTTCCCACGCTCCGCGTGGTAACGCATGCTGGTTTTTAACAATAAGCTGAGATTAAATTGAAGGTAAACACTACCACGCAGAGCGTGGGAGCGAGACATTACATACAATTTTTTGGCTTGGAACATCAGTTTACAAGCTAAAGCCTAGATTTCCTGTGAACCTATAACTCTCATTATCTCAATTATATCGTTATTCAAACGAAAGTAGATAGTATCAACACCACAGACACATCTTTTGTAACCTTGTCTAATTTCATTAACTTGTGGGAATTGATGATGGTTTTGACAAATATTATCGAAACAATTAAATAGTTGGTTAAAATATTTATCTGCTTGTTTTACGCCCCATTTATGATAGCCATAAGAATAAATTTGTCGCAAATCTTCTTTGGCTTCTAAATTAATTTTATAGTTTAGTCTCAAGACCTAAATCCTTTTTAAATTCTGATAATATATCAGCTTGCCCTTGTGTGGTAAAGCCACTTTTCTCAGCTTGTATTAGTTTTGCCCGGATAATATTTAACTTTTCTTCTTTCGCTCGTGCTTGGCGAATTAGATCATTAACCAACTCACTTTTACTTTTATATTCTTGAGATTCTATTTGTGTCTTTATCCAACTATTGTTGGGTTCTGTAAATGAGATGCTTTGTCTTGTCATAATATTGATATTTGTAATATGGTGTAATAATACACCATATTCTTACCATATACAATTTTAGATGTATTACTATTATGGAAAATTGATGCAGTGTATTTAGTTTTAAAATGCTGTTGGGCTTCGTACCTCAGCAGCCAACCTACGGTTTTATATTTTTTTGGGTGTGGAAAACACCTTAAAAGAAAAACTACTGTTTAATGTAGAAATTTATAACCCTGAGTAAAAGTGCTATTGAATGTTTTATATTTGTAGCTTGTCAATTATTTTTCCCACGCTCCGGGTGGTAATGCATGCTGATTTTTAACAATAAGCTGAGATTAAATTGAAGGTAAACATTACAACGCAGAGCATAAAATACAATGGATGTTCATGTATTTTTTCTTAGATTCATTTATTTTCTCAATCTAAACATCCCAATGTTGGGCTTCGTACCTCAGCGCCAACCTACATCATCTTCAAGCCCTTCATGGTAAAATAATCTATTAACTCATTGCTCCAAAACTGCCATACTGATAAAATAAAATTTTTACCAAAATCTTAATACCCAAATCCCGATATAGAAAACACAATGAAAAACAATCCACTAATAATCTACAAAACAGAAGATGGAAAAATCAAAGTAGAAACTCATTTTGAGAAATAACTAGGACACAGAGAAATAACTAGGACACCCATATAAAATTGACAGTATAAAACAAACATATTAAACTAAAATCAAGCAAATAAAGGCAAGAACAATGACAACAGCAAGAAAACAACTGGTATCATTAGAAGATACATCTTATTACCACTGCTACGTTCGTTGTGTTAGGCGGGCCTTTTATCTGCGGTGATGACAAGTATTCGGGTAATAATTATGACCATAGGCGTGATTGGATTCGGGATAAAATCATGGCACAAATTGATGCTTTTGCTATTGATTGTTGTGCTTATGCGGTGATGTCAAACCACTATCACGTGGTGCTTTGTATTGATGAAGAACGGGCGAAATCTTGGGATAATCGAGAAGTTTTGCGGCGTTGGAAAAAGCTGTATTCCTTGTCTTATCTGTGCGATAAATATTTTAGATATGAACAACTTAGTAAAGCAGAACTTGATGCTGTTTTTGTGGAAATTGAAGTCTATCGAGAGCGCTTAATGAGTCTTTCGTGGTTTATGCGAAGCATTAATGAATCCACTGCAAGACGAGCCAATGCCGAGGATAATTGCAAGGGTAGATTTTGGGAAGGGCGATTTAAGAGTCAGGCATTGCTGGATGAAAAAGCACTGCTGACCTGCATGGCTTAATCATTGTTTTCATTCTCTTTTCTATAACTTTCTCTCATCGTAATCATTTAAGATCAAGCTTGTTGTTTGATAAATTAAATTGCGTGATCAAGTTGTATTTACATTAGTGTTTGCTGTAATAAGGGCAATCACCAGGGATTGCCCCTACAGTAAGAAAATTTTATTGAATAAAAATAAGTTAACAAAACTACTGAGCCGAGAGATGCTGAAAAATCAGGGCTTGGATTAATAATTAAGTGAACTGGCTATATCAACATCAAAATGTTTCGACACTTCGGCCAATTGTTTTAAATCCAATGTTCCTTCCATGGTGATTAGCACTAATTCGTCATTTTCTTCCATGACAACTAGCATGGCATCTTCTAAAAGCTGATCTTTGACCTTGGCAATTATATGCACGGTTTCATGTTTTTCTCGGACTGTGACGATGGATTCGTAGCCTTTGGACATCAAGGCATTGATCTTTTTCTTAATGATTTTGTTGAGTTTAACACTGTCATTCTTGCCATTTAACTCGAAAATGGATACGCGGATTTTATCCAAGCCAGCCAATACTTTTCTCGCTTCTTTGGCGTCCTTATCATCCGTTAAGGCTAAAATAGTATTAATAATTCCTGTGCCCAGATTTATATTTACATCCGGTCGGTCGCCTACAGCATCGGCAATTTCATCAACAAATGATTTGGCGCTACTGCTTTGTACAAAAAAAGTGAGAATAAGCGCAAATACCACTTTAGAAATGTGGTTGAAAATACGAGTAGCAGGTGCCCCTAGAACCTGTGTTATTGCAGTATTTTTTCTAGTGCGATTTTGCTTATCTGTTGGTGCGAATTTTTTCATGATTTTCCTCTGTTTTTATATGTTTAAGTTAATCTCAAAACGAAGAGCCACAAGAAATGTTACATAGCGCTTGGGGTTTCCTTTGTTTTTTGCTAGTATTAGTTGGTAACAACTAAAAAAGAGAGCGTAAGAATGACAGAAAACAAAGCAGAATCCGCAGAAAAAGAATACATTAAACCCTTGGTTGCACCGTGCCGAACCATAGGTGTCGATGCTCCTTTTCGGTGGCTAGCAAAAGGTTGGAATGATTTTAAAAGAGTTCCAAAACTCAGTTTGGGCTATGGCTTAGTGATGATGATAGTCAGCATCATCGTGACATACGTTGCTTATGAAGCGCATTCTATTGTCTTAGCTATTGCTATGATTGCTGGATTTTTTTTTATGGGACCTGCTATCGCAATTGGCTTGTATTCCATGAGTCGGCAACTAAATAATGGCATTACGCCCAAGTTTATGCGTTGCATTCGTGAGGGCAAGAAAAACTTTGGCAACGAGATGGTTTTGGCCTTTGTGTTTTTAATTGTTTTTTTAATTTGGGCGCGATCCGCCAGTATGGTGCACATCTTCTTTCCTTCAATTTCGAACATGCAAGTTATGGATTGGGTGAAATTTTTGGGTATTGGTTCGGCGGTCGGTGCTATTTTTGCTGCGGTGGTTTTTTGTTTGGGAGCTTTTTCTATTCCCATGATGATGGACAGAAATGTTGATGCTATTACTGCCATTATGACTTCTATTCATGGTGTACTCAAAAACAAAAGGGTGATGCTGCTTTGGGGGTTTATGATTGTTTTTATTATCGTGATTGGAATCATTACTTTTTTTATCGGTTTTGCTATTTTGTTGCCCATTGTTGGCCATGCCTCATGGCACGCCTATCGCGAAGTGGTGGATGCTGAACAATGGGAACTAGGCCCAGGTCTTGATATTGATAACGAAGAGAAAACGAAATGATTCTTCGCAACTGGCAATAGCACTGATTAATCAAAGCCATTTACAAAGATTAAATCTGAAGTAGTAAAACGCAAATCAACACGCTTAACATTGCCTTGGTTGTCATAGACCTCGGCTTTGATATGGCGTTCTAAAGAGTCTTGTGGTAAAGCGGCATCTAACTGAATTTGATACACGCCTTCGGCTACCAGTGTCGCTAAACCACTTAGTTCGCTATTGGCTGGCAAACCATTTACGATAAAATCTGCTTTGATAGACAGTGTTGAAATGTTGATGCCTGTATTGGCATCAGCCACACCAACAACAATTTTGTCAATGGCTTGAAAGTTAATGTTTTGCCGTGGCTGACTCAGAGTTAGAGTTGGCTTAACATCATCAATAAGCCAACCGAGGTTGGTGCCTCGTGTTAAAGAAATGTCAAGCGGTGCTCCTAAATCTATCCAGCGGGCAAAGGTCATTTTTTCTTTCATGGTCATCGATTGCATCCCTCCTGCTGGATGAGCTGCACTGGCCACAAAATCCAAATCAGCAGCATTGGTATTAGCACCTGCTGGTAGGGTCGAAAGATCACCTGGGACTGTCTCAGTAGGATGATCGGCATTGTCCCAACCATCCAAGCGTTGGCCAAAAATCTTCCAAATCAGCAAGCTCCTGCGACTTTGAAATTTACGTATATAACGACTGGCATTGCTTTGCCTCCAGATCAAGTTAGGAATAACAGGAGGATAACCATAAGTGGCAGATTGATCATCTGCAAGCCTGACATAATCATTAGGCTTGTTGCTAGAAACAGCAGTATCATCAAGCACTAGATTGCCTGCTTGTTGACTGCCATTGTGGCAACTAATGCACTTTTGCTGCAGTAAGGGTCGAATATCTTGATAAAATTCAACATTAACAACGCTTTGTTGTATGTCTTCTATTGAATTATTCCCTAACTCATCGCGGCTTACCAAAGGCGTGGAGTCTGCTAAATTCAAGACCTGATAATCAACGGCATCTGCCGCAGTTCCTGCAAAGGGCAAGCCTAGTCGGCTGTGGGCATGGCAACCTCCACAATCCGTACGCACTTCTCCGGGACGAAGCTGGTGCCAAGTTTGTGAAGCATTTAAGATCATGCCATTGCGATCGATGGTTTGAAAAGTGAAAGGCGTATCGGCAGGAATTTTTGCCAAAAAACTGGTGTCAGGATTGCCTTCGCTATCCAGTATTGGGTTGCTATTGTTGTCAAATTTTCGCAAGGGGATTTCGCCAAGAATACGCAGTTTTTCATTGGCATGACTGATAAAGTCTCCTGCATTGCCTGATGGAGCATTGTTAGGCCCATAACGCCTGTCCATAATCGGTTCCATGGCCAGCAAACGCACGGCCCAAATATCACTGTCTGCGTATTTCCCTGCATCGGCTCCTTGGTAAGTCCAATTACTACTAGCACTGTTTTGTGAAGTATTAAAAGGATCTAAGCCATCGAAATCACTGGATCCTGTTCCAGGAAAACTGTCTCTTTTATAAAAGCTACTGCTACCAATCAAACCAAAGGCTGTGCCCGCTGGGAGTTGAGCATGCACATTTCCATCATTGGGTAGCCATTCTTTTTTGTTGGGTTCGACGGTTCCATGGATGGCCTTCCATGTCACGACCGCTCGTGGCCATGCTTCGTTGTAATTGGGATCATTTTTTAAAAGTATCAGTTCATTCGGATTCCACACAGGAACACTGTTGTTAATTAAATACAGGCCGCTATCATAATAAGGAAAGGTTGTTGGTCGGTTCAAATCATTGGCCGGCCCTGGCGTCCAAGCCACTAGCAAATCATTGTTGATGGTTGCAGAAGGATGGGTGAATTTTCCTACGCGAGGGCCATCGGGGTCGCCACCTATATCGTACAATGGAGCAGCATTGTCATCAGAGTGAGTCATCGGTGTCATAGCATAATAGCCTTGTGGAGTAAAAGAATCACGAAAAGTAGTCGGACCAAAGCTGCCAGTTTTATCAATGGGAGGATTCAACGCGGGATAAGGACTGCCAAAAGGCGGAGCATTGGCATCAGGAGGAGAGGCGGGTAAGGCATACAGAGCTCCAAACCCATTGTTATTAAGGTTGTAATATTGCTCCACAACAATTTCACCAGAGCTCAGTTGTGTAAAAAAATGATAGGCATTGGGAGAAGTCATGGCGCTGACCAAGGGATTCCAGTTACGACCATCGGGGTCAATCACCCAAACACCCCACAAGCGCTGGTCTCTGATGCCTTGAGCTTCGTAGGATGAAAACATAATTCGGCCATCCTGCAATACAGTTGGGTGCAAAGCCGAACCAATGGTCATGGGTGCTATGGCATGAATGTTAGAACCATCAATGTCCATAACAAACAATTGTAAATTGGGATTGGTAAACCCTCTGGTGGGCACATAGCCATTGCGGTTACTGGAAAAAACCACTTTATTATCTGGCAATTGCATGGGCCCTAAATTGAGTATGCCATAACCCAGACGATTGAATTCTGAGCTAGGATTAAGAGGATTGCTCTCATCCCAGTTGCCGTTACCTGTATTGGGCGTAAATTCTGCAAAAGTGAGTTGTTCGATGACCCTGCTTGCTAAATTTATCCGAAAAATATCAGCACCCAATGTCGGCAAACCACGCTGGTTGTTAATTTGGGTTAAGTCATAAAAATAACTGTAATACACCCATTGTGCATCAAAAGAGACAAAAGGGTCGGTGACACCGCACACTTCGCAATTCACCAGAATCTCCTCTGTCCCATCAGGATGAAGTAACATTAAATCAGCTCCAGCATCCATTTTGGCAGGGTGAAAAACTTCAGGCCATGTGGTGTTGGTATTATCGCCAAAACGCACTTGGCGAACATAGACGACATCGTAATCAACAGCATTGCTACCAGCACTAAGGTCTTGAGAAAGCAAAGAAAAAACAAGGAAAAGAAAAGACAAAAGTTTCAACATGGTACGACACGAATCATTAAAACATTCATTCTAAACCAGTCAAGTCTGTTTGAATTGTGATAGAGCTAGCAATAACAGAGCAAAAACACCCCTATATGTGACTAATGGCATGGATACAAATATCGAAATTAAACTATAATGAATCTTTTTATCATCATCCTAGCCGTGCAACTAACTCAAGCCTCATTAAAAAACCGGGTCGCCGTCGCCGTCGCCGTATTATTGGTCGCTATTTTTGGCTATATCAGCTTAATGAAACTGCCTATCCAATTGGCTCCCAATGTCGAGCGTCCTGCAATCGGCATAAATACTTCTTGGCGTGGAGCTGCTCCAGAAGAAGTGGAATCCGAAATTTTAGAGCCACAAGAAAAAGTCTTTCAAGGATTGCCAGGACTCACACAACTGGCCTCATCTGCAAGCTCTGGAAGCGCCAGTATCACTTTAGAATTTGCTGCAGATATGGACATGCAACGAGCCTTGGTAGAAGTCATAAATCGCCTTAATCAGGTACCTGCTTATCCTGTGGATGCCACAGAACCCCGAATAAACTTGGGAGCTAGCCGTTTTGGAGGCAATCCCATTGCTTGGTTTTCATTTAAATTATTGCCAGGTAACAACAAAAATATCGCTACCTATCAAGATTTTATTAATGACAATATTGTTCCTCGTATCGAGCAAATAAAAGGGGTAACGGCCGTTTCTTCTTTTGGTGGGCGTCCTTACGAGCTTCGTATTACTTTTGATCCTTTTAAAGCAGCAACTTTAGGCATAGATTTAACTCAGTTTGCTAATTTAAATGACTCCTTTCGCAATGTTTCTGCGGGCACAAAAGACGTCGGTAAACGCAAATACACTATACGTTATGAAGGCAAGTACGATGCCAGTGATTTGGCCGATATGATACTTCAATGGCGCGATGGCAAGCCTATTTATTTGCGCGATGTTGCCGAAATAAAGATGCAAATGCAAGATGTTAGCGGCTCAATTACTCAAAGTGGTGAATCAGCCATAGTTATGAATGTCATTCCTGAGGCAGGAGTCAATGTTCTTGATGTCATGAAGCAGCTCAAAACCACGGTTAAAGATTTGCAAAAAGGTCTGCTGCATGACAATGGCTTGTCGGTGGAACAATTGTACGACGAAAGCATATACACCAAATCCTCCATCACCATGGTACAAAACAATTTGTTATTGGGCATGTTTTTGGCCATTGCGGTGTTGTGGTTTTTCTTAAAACGTGTCATCCCAGCGCTGATTGTCGCCTTGGCTATTCCTATTTGTTTGTTGGCCTCCTTTATTGCCATGGAAATACTTGGCCGATCGCTCAATATTATTTCCTTAGCTGGCTTGGCTTTTGCTACAGGGATGGTATTGGATGCCGCCATTGTGGTGCTAGAAAACATAGTGCGGCAAAGAGAAAAAGGCTTAAAAGCAACGGCAGCATCATTGCTTGGCACCACTCAGGTCTGGGCTGCTTTACTGGCATCTACCGCTACAACAGTGGCAATATTTTTGCCTATAATTTTCTTAAAAGACGAGTCGGGTCAATTGTTTGCAGATTTAGCTGTTACCATTTCTGTTTCTATTGTTGTTTCTCTGATTGTTGCGGTTACTGTTTTGCCCGCGGCCGCCTCAAAATGGATCAAAGACGATAATTTTGAAGATCAGCATTACCATTGGTGGGAAAGTGTTGCTGATTTCATTGCCCGTATTACCCATTCAAAATTCAAACAAAGCAGTTGGATTATCACCCTCACGATCATTCCCATGTTAATGGCTTGGTTAATTGTTCCGCCAGCAGATTATTTGCCGGCAGGAAAGCGCAACCAGAGTTTTGGTTTTTTATTGCCGCAACCGGGCTTGTCGGTTAAATCTGCTCAAGAAGATTTGGTCAATGTGATTCGAGAACGCTTACAACCCTATGTTGATGGAACAAAACAACCCAAGGTTAAAAACTACTTTTTAGGCCTGTTTGGACAAGGTGCTTTTTTGGGAGTTCGAGCTGAAAACTCTGAAGAAGTTGATGAATTATTGGCCATTGTTAACGGTCAAGTTTTGCAGAACCTGCCCGATACCTTTGGTTTTGCTCGAAGAGCCTCTATTTTTCGGGGTATTGGTGGTGCTAGGCAGATTAATGTTGATTTGCAAGGAGGTGATTTTGAAAAATTATTGGAAGTAGGAAAAGCCGCCTTTGGCAAAATTCAACAACTTCTCCCTGGAGCTCAAGTACGTCCTTCTCCTAGTTTAGAATACGGAGAACCCGAACTGCGTCTCAAACCCAATGATCGAGCTTTGGCCGAAGCAGGTTGGACACGTTCGCAATTGTCAGGCATTATTCGTTCTTTGGGCAATGGTAATTTTGTTGGCGAATATTTTAATGGTCACCGAAGATACAATGTAATTTTAAGAAATGATAAGTGGCTCACTCCCGAAGAATTTCGCAATGTCCCGCTTTTTACCGCCTCAGGTGAAATCATGGCTTTAGGGGATTTGGCGCAAATTAGCCGAACAGCTGGGCCCAGTCAAATTAGTCGCTTGGATCGACTCCGCACACTCACTTTGCAAGTGACTTTGCCCGATGAAATAGCTTTAGAACAAGGCATGCAAACATTGCAAAAAGAACTCTCACCCATGTTGAAAGACATGATGCCAGAGAACAGCGTGGTCAATTATCGAGGCACAGCAGAGTCTTTAACCATCGCCCTAAAAAGTCTAACCAATTCGTTTTTATTGGCCATTGTCATTCTTTATCTGCTTATTTCTGCCATGTTTCAGTCTTTTAAAGATTCCTTGCTGGTCATTACCACTATTCCAATGGCAACCGTAGGTGGAGTTATTGCCATTCGCTTAATGGACATGGCTGTTGGACAACAGATGGATTTACTCACCATGATTGGCTTTATTATCTTGCTAGGCTTGGTGGTCAACAATGCAATATTGTTGGTTGATCGTGCTCGTATGGCGATGGCCGATGGCATGAATCTTGATGAAGCGGTCAAAAATGCAGTGCTATTACGCATTCGTCCGATATTGATGAGCACCTTGACCAGTATCTTTGGCATGTTACCTTTGTTGTTGATTCCTGGATCAGGAACAGAACTGTATCGCGGACTTGCCGCTGTTATTGTTGGCGGCATGTTTTTATCCACCTTATTTACTTTAATTTTATTACCGAGTCTATTAAAACTTTTTTCAAGTGACTCAAAAAATTTGGATTTGCAAAATGTTTAAATTTCTTTCTTTAACAACACCCTTCTTTCTGATCACAATTCTGATGATAAGTTTGCCGGCCTCAGCTCAATTCGGCGGCCCCTCTCCTGTAAAGGCAGCCTCTGTAGAAAAGGTTATGATGGCTCCTGTTCGAAAAATTCCTGCGGATGTTCGGGCCAAGTTTGTCTCCACCATAAAAGCGGAGTCTCGAGGTGTGCTTAATCAATTGGCGGACATCGGCAGCACCCTCAAGCAAGGTGAAGTCTTAGCTGAATTAACCGACACCCAATCCAAACTTCGTCAGCAAGAACTTAAAGACGCCGTTAAAAGTGCTCAAGCACGTTTTCAGTTTTTAAAAGCCGAAAAATCCAGACTCAAAGATTTAGTCAAAAAAAACTTGATCTCAAAAACCGAACTGGAACAAAATCAATCGGATTTCCTCGGAGCTAAAAGTGAATTAGCCCAAGCCCAATCCCGTCTCAATCAATACGATGACCAAGTGACCAGGTTGACAATACTGGCTCCTTTTGATGGTCATGTGATGCAACAATTTGCTCAGCCAGGACAATTATTAAACTCAGGGGATAATGTCTTGGAGTTTATGCAAGACGATAATTTAGAAATTGTTGTGAATGTTCCCTACAAGTACAAAGATCAAATTCAAAACAACGCCATCTGGAATATTGAAACTTCTGATGGCACCATTCTTGCAGGAAAAATAAAGAAATTTATTCCAGCAGCAACGGGCAATTCACGCACCATAGAAATTCATTTATCCATCAATAGCACAGATTTATGGTCTGGTGAAGCTGTCAATGTTTTGGTGCCAACCGATAGTGCAAGAAAAGTTGTTGCTGTGCCACGAGATGCTCTGGTCATACGCCGCAATGGTGTTTTTGTTTATACTGTAGTAGAAAACAAAGCGCACAAAGTGGATGTCATAACAGGGATTGCTCAAGGTTCATTGATAGAAGTCAAAGGTTTATTATCGGCTGGAGATCAAGTCATTATCCGAGGTAATGAACGCCTTCGTCCAGAACAAGAAGTAAAACTGGTCGAATAAGCCTGTTCTGGAAGACAATAATTATTCCAAACCACAAAAGCCTTTAAGTCAAAGCAGAAGTCACTTATAATCCAATAATGATTCGATTTCTGCTTTTCTTTTCCTTATTTATAAGCCCCAATATCCATGCACAACAGATGGATGATCGGTGGTATTTGGGAGTCAATGCGGGCATTGTCGTTCCTGATGATTCACTGCAACTCACTGACGCACAAGTTGTTGATGTGCGTATGGGCAAAAGTTTTAACAAGGTCTGGAGTTACGAAATTCAGGCTTTCAGTGACGAATACAATTTTGACATCAACTATGGCTTGATTCATCACGGCTTGATGCTCAACTTTCTCAATATCAATCAAGAACCGTTGTGGAAGCCCTATTTTATAGTTGGAGGTGGTTTTATATATCACCGATCACCGACCGAATCTGGTATTAATCCCGTCTTCAATGTTGGTATAGGAGCTAGTTGGTATTTTTTTGGCGACAATATTCGCTTGCGCGCCGAAGCAGTATCTCGCATGGATCTAAATAGCACAAACCTGCCCGGACAAGATGGTTTTGGTGACGGTGTCTTTACAATGGGTTTGACAATCCCTCTTGGACAATAAATTTGTCTTGCGTACACTATTTAAGGTTATAATCGTAAAGAGTGACCCTTTAAATTTACGACTCTATTTAAACAGACTAACAAAAAACTATTATGAAACATGAAATACAAAACAAATACGCCTATTTAGGAAATAATAGAGCTGTAACTATGACATACTTTGGACGTAGATTAATTCTTGATACACGGAACATACAGAATTACAGTATTATTACCCATGGTTTTTATGAAAAAGGGGTGGCTTGGGCGATAGAAAAATATCTGAAGCCTGGTGATACGATGATAGATGTGGGTGCAAATATTGGCTTCTTTACCCTGCTTGGAAATCACATTGTTGGCCCTAAAGGAAAAGTCTATTCGCTCGAACCCAACCCAGATATATTTGAATTAATGAAGTCCTCTGTACATATTAACGCTTTCAGACCAAGGAGTATCCCATTAAATATGGCAGCATTCAATAAAGCCGATACCCTAGAGCTGACCTGGAGTGCAGCAAAACACGGGGGCGGTCGATTAAGAACAACTGATAAAATTAAATTGGATGAAAAATCAGCCAAAGTAAAAACAGAAAAATTGGACAATCTGATCAATGCTGAAGATCTGCCCGTTAATTTAATTAAAATCGATACCGAAGGTTCTGAATTGTATGCTTTACAAGGAGCTCGGACTATATTTGAGAAGAGCAAGGATTGTGTTGTAATTACGGAATGGAACCCTAACTTTTTAAGGGGCCGAGGTTCATCCGTTCAAGAAGCGATAGAATTTATCTCAAAACGATTCAGCATTATCGAAAAAATAGTCAAAGTAGGGGAAGTATTAACGCTTAGGCCAGAGCAGTTGAAAAACATAAGTCATTGTAATTTGATTTTACGAAACCCATAAAGCGAAAAAAATATGGTATATTTACAGAGAGTATTTTGCCAATCGTCTGGTCACGCATGACAAAGTAACACTTGATAACAACAAAGTTCGAGTAAGATTACAAAAATTAGATGATATTCTTGCCGAAAATGATCGACCAATTTCTGTTATTAAAATTGATACGGAAGGTTCCGAACCTTATATTTTTGATGGAGCTATGGAAACCATCAAAAACAAACCGAAATGCGTCATCATTGCGGAGTGGTCGCCTCGATTTGTCAAAAGCCGTGGCTATGACTTTGAAAAATATGTGGACTTCTTATTTGAAACTTTTGAATCTATTGAAGTCCTAGTTAAAGTTGGTGTAACTGTAAAGGTTGATCGAGAAAGTTTAATTAATACTCATCATGGAAACATAATTCTAAAACAAATTAACAATGGCTAAAATCAATACATTATCTTTAATAACAAAACAAAACTGGCAAAAGATTTGTACTTCTGAGATGGATTCAGTTTTTGATGGTTCTATAATGCATATTAAAGGGCTTATACTCTCAATTGCATTTTTTGCCTGGATTTCGGGGTTTTGATCATTTAATCTGACCGATGCTTTTCAATAGTTTTCAATTTTTTATTTTTCTAATTATCGTCTTAATCGTCTCAGCGGTATTAAGACGCTATTCCAAAAGAGCAGAAATTTGGTTTTTGATTGTTGCCAGTGCCTTTTTTTATGGACAGTGGAATTGGACTTATTTGCTGTTGATTTATGTCACGATTGTGACGGATTATTATTTGGCTTTAAAGTGTTTTAGTTCCAATAATCCACGTCATTTTCTCAACATTAGCTTGCTGGTGAACCTTGGGATATTGGGATTTTTTAAGTATGCCAACTTTTTAATGTCCAGCAGTCAAGAAGTGTTGCAATTGATGGGGCATTCCTATGAGTTACAAATGTTTGATGTTCTTCTACCGGTGGGTATTTCTTTTTATACTTTTCAAAGCCTCAGTTATACCATAGATGTCTATCGGGGAAATTTAACACCACGCCAAAAACTTCGTGATTATGCTTTGTTTGTTTCCTTCTTTCCTCAATTGGTTGCTGGGCCCATTGTTCGCGCTTCTGAGTTTTTTGAACAATTGGATAAAAAGCGAAACTTTAGCTTTGTCATGGCACAATCGGGCGTCTTCTTGATTTTTCTGGGATTGGTGAAGAAGGTGGTTTTTGCTGATAATTTAGCCTTGTTTGTTGATCCTGTTTTTGATCACCCACAAGGTGTGAGTAGTGTTCGGACACTGTTGGCCGTTTATGCTTTTGCTTTCCAGATTTATTTCGATTTTTCTGGATATACCGATATCGCTATTGGTGTTGCTAAACTCTTGGGATTTACTTTTCCGAAAAATTTCAATCATCCTTATATTTCCCTGTCTATTCAGGATTTTTGGCGCCGTTGGCACATGACTCTGTCTCGCTGGTTACGTGATTATTTGTATATCAGTCTTGGTGGCAATCGTAAAGGCGCTATTATGACCATGCGGAATTTATTTTTAACCATGTTTTTGGGAGGTTTGTGGCATGGAGCTTCTTGGAATTTTGCTCTGTGGGGATTGTTGCATGGAATCTATTTGGCTATTGAAAGGTTTATTGATCACTATCAATGGCTGAAATGGAATCTCGATAATACTATTATACGGCTGATAAAATGGTTCTTAATCTTTAATTTAGTCTGTTTTGCTTGGATTTTCTTCCGAGCACAGGATTTTTCACAAAGCAGTACAATTATCCTCAACATTCTTCAGTGGCAAGGAGATTGGAGCATAAAAGATGTTCCGTCTTTGATCATTTTATGCATGCCATTGCTGCATTTTTGCACGGCTAAAATAAACTTAAGCGGGCGGAGTGGCACAATGCCAACAACAGAATACGTGTTTTGGCAATTGCTCTTTATTTTAGGCCTTATTGTCTTGACTCCTGAAAAAGCTGCTTCTTTTATGTACTTTCAATTCTAATGATTAAATTTTTTACACATATTAAGTTTTGGCTGCCTTTTGTTATCATAGCTGTGTTGGTTTTAGTGTTAGAACTCGTTTTACGTAAAGGCTGGTGGGATTCAATGATTGAACCACGATCCTATCTAGGCAATGCCGTCTATCGTGTACAAGCCTTAAGGGAATTTGGATTAGAAAAAATTGATTGGATCACCGTGGGTGATTCACGTACGGATTGGGGAATTGAGCATAATGAAATTTTTGAGGTTCAGCACAATAACGGAATAACACATTTAAGAATGTCTTTTGAAAGTTCGAACTTTCTCGCCATACAAGAAACAATTGATTGGTCTATGGCTCATATGCCAAATCTAAAGGGCATTTTGATTGGTATTGCAGAGGAAAATTTAGCACACCTCAATGATGTCACAAAACAATTTAATGTGGCTTGGCCTTTTCGAGACTATATGGATGAGGAACACTATACCTATTATATTGGCAAAAAAACGCGGTTAAAGTGGATTTTTCAAAATGCTGTAGTCGTCTATTTTAAAGATTTGCGAAATTTCATAAAAGATCACTCCAATCGATTAAAATCCATAAGAAATTATCGCAAGAAAAAATACAAAAATATTTTTATGTTTAATCGCAATGTGCCCACTAATGTCTGCGCTTTGTCACTGGATAGCCTGCAACAATGCACAAAACAAGCCGCTATTCTTAAGGAAAAAACAATCAGACTCAATGGAGCAGAAAGATTTGTTAAACTTGTTTGTGGCAGTGACTATTCAAAATACCGAGCAAAGAACACTATTGGCATGCCTTTTATTGACCCGCAAATACAAAAAGCCAACCAAAAGAATTGGCACTACCTCTTTGAAAAAATTCTCGACAAGGGTCTTGAATTGCATGTTGTTGTTCTGCCTGAACACCATTTATTTGACTATGCTGTTAAACCTAAAGGCGCAGACTCACTCATGAATGATCTTATCAAGCAATTTAGCCCACGTGATCACTTTACAGTTCTGGATTTAAGAGATGAGTTGAAAAAAACAAACAAAGAATGTCACTATTTTAGTGATCCCTTACATTACAATAACAAAGGCAAGAAATTAATAACACGCAGAATTATTGAAAGGCTGGCTCCCGATCGGAAAAAACAGCAAAACAAAAGCCAGACTCCCAAAGTTGATAAAATCACTCGCCTTACCTTTGAACTGGAATTATAAGTTCAATTTTTTAAAGATGAATTCTGGGATAGAGCGGATAATTAACAGGATATAGCGCCACTGCCATTTGCTATAAATGCAGTTTTTATGGCTTTGTTGAGCTTTAAAAATATGCTGAGCCACCTCGCGAGGTTGAGCGGTTAGTTTTTCGGGTAAATCCATGTTTTTGGTCATTTGTGTGGCCACGAACCCTGGTTTTACTGTCATAACATGCACCTGTGAAGAGGTCAAACGGTTGCGTAAGCCCGACAAATAAGCACTCAACCCTGCTTTTGCAGCTCCATAAATATAATTGCTCTTGCGACCCCGATCACCAGCAACAGAGCTAATTCCAACGATAAAACCACTTTTTCTTTGTTCGAAATCATTGGCAATGATAGAGAGCAGACTAACAATGGCTGTGAAGTTCGTATTAATAAGAGTTTGAGCGTGGTCAAAATCATCTTGTGCTTTGCTCTGATTTCCTAACAGGCCTATTGCTGAAATAACTCCCAAAGGTTTTTCACTGAGAGACTGATAAAATGACAGGTGAGAGTTTGTTTTCAGTATATCTAACTCGATTAATTCTATTTTTTGAGAACAGCGAACTTCAAGATCCGTGGCAAAATCATTCAATTCAGAAATACTCCGACCGGCAAGCATCAAATCGTAACCATTTTTTGCATATTCACGGGCGCAAGCCTTAGCAATATCACTTTTTGCGCCTAAAATTAGTACATAACTCATAAATCTAATCTCTTTGATTGGGCGGAATGGAAGGTTTTATCCATGCCATGTTTTTTTCGAAAAGCTCTAAATATTTCTATCTCTGGATAGCCTTGTTGAAAAACTTCTTTTGAAACCCGAGCATCTTTGGCCAAATATATCCTCCCCGAATGTTTTACTAGCAATGCATCCAACTCATCCAACAAGGCGAACACTTTGTCATTGACTTTAAAGTCCAAGGCCAAAGAATAACCTTCCATTGGAAAGGATAAATAGTTGCTATTAGCAGGACCGTATAGTTTTAAAACGGCTAAAAATGACGCCTCCTTGCTTTGCGATATTTTTTCGAGTATTTCAGTCATACCTGCAAGACTGTTTTCCAAAGGTAAGATAAATTGGTACTGAACAAAACCTTTTTTACCGTAAATATTGTTCCAATTCTCTAGGGCATCTAAAGGAAAGAAAAAAGAATCAATACTCACTCTTTGCTGACTTTCTCCAGTCTTTGGCCACCAATAATATAGCGCGTTAAAAGCCCGAACCGTCCAAGGATTTAACACAAAACGTGGCCAGTTTATGGCAATATTACGTTTGCTTTTTTGCGCATAGCGTAATTTTCCGTAAGCCGGTTGTGCTTCAAAATCTCCTGCTTGGACAATGCCTCTGCCTAACTTTTCACCTGAGGCTAAACAATCAATCCAAGCCACCGAATAACGGTGATTTTCAAGTTTTTTAAACGCAGCAAAGGTATCAAGTAAGTTTGCTGTTTTGATTGTTGTTTGCCGAATTGTGGAGGAAACGATTTTTTTAAGTTTAATTTTAGCATCCAAAAGGATGCCCGTGAGGCCTTGACCTCCGCAGGTGGCCTGAAACAAGGTCTTTAGCTTGTTTTTTGAACAGGTTTTAATTTCATTGGCAGCAGTCATCAGAGTGATGGCTTGAACATGCTGGCTAAAACAACCATCAAGGTGATGATTTTTGCCATGAACATCACTGGCAATGGCTCCTCCTACCGTAATTAGTTTGGTTCCCGGAACCACATTAAGAAACCATCCTCTAGGGACAAAATGTTCTAAAATATCGGCCAACAAAACTCCTGCTTGCACATGCAAAATACCTGTTTTTTCATCAAAGGCAATAAAGTAATCGTGCGGCTTAATGTCCACGATTGTTTCTGACAATGCACTGTCGCCATAACTTCGGCCATTGCCACACGCAATAAGTGCATTGGATTGCTGCAGTAACTCGGCACATTGCTTGCGGTCTTCATAGGCCAGCAATCGGTTTTCTATCCGTGGATACTTGCCCCAACTGTGCATGGATTTTTTTTTCATCCGTACAAAATCCAAGCAAAGACCACAATCCAAAGCAAAAGAGTCGTTTGAATAAATCGATCACCGAGAGCAATCTGTGTTGGCGAACCGCCTTTCTCTTGCACAAAAACAATTTGCATATAACGTAAAACACCGACAATGACAAAGAGTGTAGTGATATACAAATAATTGTTGTGCAGGCGCGCGAGCACTTCAGCAGAGGTCGTATAAAGAATATAGGTAACAATAACCACTGAGGCCATCATCATCATGGCGGCATCAATAAATTTTAGCGAATAACCTTCAATCACTTGCCGCATTTTTTGGCCTGTTTGTTCAAACAATAGGACATCATCACGGCGTTTTCCTAATGCCATAAATAGCGCCAATAAAAAAGTCATAAGAACAATCCAGATTGAAAGTGAAGTTTGCGTTGCAAAAGAACCCACAAATATACGCATCACAAAACCGCTGGCAATAATAACAACATCAACTATTGCTATGTGTTTTAGTCGAAAGCTATAAGCGATATTCATAGCAATATAAGCCAAAATGACGGCCAAGGCCTTGGTTGAGGTTAAAGCCATCAAAAGCAAACCAACAACAATCACACCAGCCATAATCATCATGGCTATTGTGGGTTTTATCATTCCCGAGGCGATTGGACGTTTTTTCTTTTTTTGGTGTTTTCTGTCTGCATCAGCATCCATGACATCATTGAAAATATATACAGCACTGGCACAAAGGCTAAAAGCGATGAAAGCAAGCATTGCTTTGATAAGCAAAGCAGTATCGGTAATATGTCCAGCAAAAAACAAAGGCGTGAAAATAAACAAATTTTTCACAGAATGCGAAGGACGCATGAGTCGAATCGAATTTGCTAATAAACTCATTAAATTTTCCCTAGTTTTTCTCTTTTTTCTTTTTTGCTTGTATTCGTTTGTATATTTGGCCAAATTTCAGCTCTTTTTCTTGTTTTAATAATGCCGCACCATTTAGGACAACCGCATTTTTAGCCTCCTCATTCGAATCACTGTATAGACGAATAGAGTCAACATTGAGTTTGGACGTGAATTTTCGGCCTTTGATCGATACACGTCCCCAAACTCCATAGGCAATTGCAATCCTATCAATTTCAAGAGTCTCTCCATCCTGTGTTAATTGCTGAAACAGTTGGCTTAAATCCACTTCTAACTTTTGTTCTTTCAAGGGCTCAAATTCGATGAAATAAGCGAGCATATTGCCGCGCTTAATCTCTTTATTTAACCAAAGTGGCCCCAGCCTTTCTCCTGTTGCATTATAACCCCATGATTGGTGCATGAACTTTACTTTCTGTTCCTGAGTGCCCCAATGGAACAAGAGGATTTTCAGTAAGCGGCCTTCTTTGTCATAAGCAAACACGCGATAATAGCCACCGCTGCCTTTAATTTTAGTGGGCAAAGTGTTGAATTTAATCTCCATTTTCATGTTGTCTTGGTAATGCACAACTTGGTAATTTTCCATGTATTCATCAAATGTCCAAGAGCCAAAACTGGCGGTAAAATGCAAGCGACTTATGCCATGATCAACATGGTTGTCGAACATGTTTAGGCCATCTTTTTGATAGCGATAGCTGGAGTTCCAGCCCAAAAGTCCCTGTGAAAAATCTCCATTAAATAAGGTCTTGTTTACTGGTAACTGACCTTCGGGAATAAAAGAGCGTATGTCTTGGGATGGATCAAATGTTTTAAACTTCCGCGGGTATTTCTTTTTAAAGGGGTGATTTATTTTACGTCCAACAATATCAACTTTATTGCCATCAACATGAATTTCTGTATAAAAACCACGGCGATCGTATTTATCGCCCTTTTCTCTAAACTGCGGGAATTCTTCTCCAAAGGGTCGGGCAAAAACAGGGGTTGGAGCCAGTATAAAGTTAGTTCCTTTGTAGTTTCTGGCTGTTTTAATCGAGGCTTTGATACCAATATGAACATGTCCAGAAAAAACATATTTGACATTTTTATAGCGTGTGATGGTTTCCAACATTTCATTTTTAAATTGCATTGGGAAATAGGTATAAAATTCCATTTGGCTTAAACCAGTGGGCAAAATATGGTAATGCATAAACAACATGACTTGTTTGTCTTTGTTCTTTTTTAGCTCTGCATCCAACCAGTCAAGCATGGCCTTTTTTTGTTCTTCTTTTAAGTATTTTTCTTCTGATTTAATCACGATAAAATGCCACTGACCATAATCAAAAGAATAGTTGAGTTTGCGATAACCTGTAATTTTTTCTTGCATATTCAAAAACTTTGGATCGTCGTTGAGACCATCGTGATTGCCATGCACCATAATCGATGGGATGTTTAGGGCCGAAACAATGCGTTGAAAGTTATCAAATGCATTTTGAAAAGCATCCCAAACCAAGTCACCATCCCAAACGACAAAGTCTGCTTTGTCTGATCCTTTGCGTTCATTGGTTTCTTTAACAAACATCTCCAGCAACTCATTGAGTATTTTTAAGCCTTTTTTTTCTGTGTGTTCATCGCCCATTTGTGGATCTGAATTAATCAAAAACATGAATTTGTCTTTGTTGGGTTTGCTTATTGGCTTGTTTGAGATAAAGGAATGTGGCTTATGGTTAGAAGTATTGGCTTGTGTTTGAGGCACGAGCAGAAGTGTCGCCATGATGCCTAAAAGTAGCATTTTTACTGTTTTTTGAAAGCCAAAAACGTTTGTTATCATCTTGTTCTCACTGTTGAAAATAGTTAAATAATAGGCCTCATGCAATTTTTAAGCGTTTTGTGTTGGCTTATTTTAAGACAGCAAAGGTCTCTAAAAAGAAGTCAACACAAAACGAATGAATAATTACAATATATAGATGCATTTTACTCGACTTGGTTTCATTAAATCCAACAAAACGCTACAATTGATAAAATGACACACGATGAACTACTGCAAATCCGAGACAAGTGGAGCAAGCGAAGCGATAAAGATAATAGCAAATACAATTTAGAGCGCTTATCAGAACAAGTGGTGTCGTCTGAAAACATCAAATTAAACACCAGGCCTTGGATTTTTTCTCATATTCCTAAAACCGCAGGCACATCACTGGAAAGTTATTTATCGCAAGCCTTTGCCTTAAAAGACCAGCTGCATGTCAATGCTCCTGATTTAAATCGCCTGCCTCAAGTACTCGCCTTAAAAAACAATTTTCCACAACTAATCATGGGACATCATCCCATGCATGGCTTGTTGTATCAACTTTTACCTGAGCAAAAAATCGTTCACTTGAGTATGATGCGTGAGCCCATTTCGCGCGTTGTTTCTTATTACAACTATCTGGCGACACGCAAGTACCATGCGCTGCATGCACAAGTAGAACTGCTGAGTTTTGATCAATTTATTGTACAAAAAGACTTGGTAGAAATTAACAACGGTCAGGCAAAGCGAATCGCAGGGCTTTTGCACAGCACACAAGAGGTCGATGACAATGAGCTGTATTTTCAAGCCAAGTATGCTGTGGATCATTGTTTTTCTGTCATTGGAGTCACTGAGCTTTTTAAACAGTTTCACCAGTTGATTGCACAAACATGCGGCGTCATATTTCACCAGTTGCCACCCATCAATCGCTCCAAAATTAAAGTGCAATTAACGGATTTAAGTGCATCGCAACGACTGATTATTGAGGCAAACAATAAAGTTGATATTCAGTTGTATCAATATGTTAAATCACTCTTTTTAGAAAAGGCCAATCCATGAAAAAACAAAGAAATATTCAAGCAATACACTGGGTAATTTTATTTTTGAGCTACTGTTTGTCCAACATGGCCTATTCTCAAGCACGTTTGCGACCAGCGGACTGGGGAAATAAGGTGATAGGAACTTCTTTGGACAATCTTTACCAAATGGACAAAGGGGTTTATCGCTCCAATCAGCCCAGTGACGATGCCTTTATCGAATTGAAAGAAATGGGCATTCAAGAAGTGCTAAACCTTCGCCGTTATCATTCGGACGATGATGAAGCCAAAGGCTTGGGATTAAGACTCCATCATCTCAAATTAAATGCTGGCTCCATTAACGAAGACCACCTAATAAGAGCTTTAAAAATCATCAAAAACAGAACAGGGCCGATTGTTTTTCATTGCTGGCATGGTTCTGACAGAACCGGAGCAGTGGCTGCTGCTTACCGTGTTATATTTAATGACTGGAGCAAACAACAAGCCATTGATGAACTTGTTAATGGCGGCTATGGCTACCATGCACGCATTTATGGAAACATCATTGATTTGATTGAATCGATGGATGTTAAGCACATGAAATTTCATTTGAACGAACCTTAATTTTGTATTTGTCCCTCTGGGGTGTGGACTTTCACAGTCTGCAAAGTCGCGGCCCCAAAAGGTGCAGCCACAACAGAATGATACAAATTCAGCTTTTCTGTAATAGATTATCTATTCTCGGAAAAGTTCTTAGGAGTTTGTCCGAGAATAGGAATCGTAATGAAGGAAAGCTGGGTTTAGGGCGATTTTTCGCTTTTTTGAGAAGAATAGCTATTCTATTTGACGAGAAAAAGCGAAAAATGGCACAAATTCAGCTTTTCTGTAATAGATTATCTATTCTCGGACAAGCTCCTAACATTGCTGATCGCATTTATTTTTGTTATGATTAACAAGGATAATATATTTGAGGAGTAGGGGAATGTTAAATAAAATAGCATTGAGTGCACTGATGTTGGTTTCTGTTCAACTTTATGCAGAGAGTAAGTGGGAGATTCATCCTATAGTCACTGTTGGTGGCGGCTATGTGATATACGTCAACGCCGAACAAACGCGCATTTGGGATCCGCAGAATCCCACCATAAGTGTGGTTCAAGATGCTGCCATTCATATTGTTTCACAACAATGCCCTAATGGTGGTTTTGGCTGGCCTCACGATGATTGTTCAGCAACATACAACAATATTACACCACCGATAATGGAAGGCATACATCAAGCGTGGAAGGTCACCAACAACAACGCCTATTTGGGTGTGATGGTTGATGCTGGCAATTATGATTTGCAAGCCACTTTTGCAAATACAGAGGCTAAGTTTGGAGTCTATACTCCCGAATTCATGTGGAATTTAAGCAGAAACACAGGCGATTCAACTTACACTGACTTTATCGAAACCAGCTTGTTTACCGAATTACAAAATAGCACTTATGGCCCTGATGATTTGGATGCCGCTGGATGGGTGGCTTCAGTTGTCGCTAATCGGCAAGGTAACTGGATAAATTTACTGCCGTGGGAATTTAGATCTTTGCCCTTGATTGCTCAGAGACACTGCCGTCCAGCTCAAGCGGACGTTTTTGAACAAGCACTTTTGGATGGTTTTAATACCATGAACGACACCTCTCCCAACACCGTTTATAATGATATAACAGGTCTTTCAGGTGGGATTTGGGGTCTAGCGTCTCTTAATCGACAAACATTTCCGGCCATCAATGCGCCGTTACATGCTATCAATGGCATGACAAGTCTGCAACAACTGGTAGATTTTTTAGTGAGTCACCAGAACCCAGATGGCTCGTGGTATTGGCATACAAACTTAAATTCGCCTTCTGAGGCCGCAAAAGACACACAATCAACGGCTTATGCGGTGATGGCATTAATTAAAGCCAATGAACGTCTAGCAACTGACTACTTGCCAGCTATAAATCTTGGACAAAATTGGTTAGAATCAATGCAAGGTCAGTTTGGTGGTTTTATTTCTGGCCCTGGTGGTGTTGAAAATACTGAAATCGAGGCAGAAGCTTTAACGGCTCTTGCTACCATTGGTGTATATGATAAAATTTTCAGCAATAACTTGGAATGTTATCCTGAATAAGTTTAGTTTCTTGGTGATTTTTAAGTACAATCAATTGATTTATTCTCAAAGTAGCCAACAATGACATCAAAAGTAAAATACCAAGGTCAATTGCGCACGCAAGCTGTTCACCTGCAATCCAATCGCTCGATAATTACCGATGCCCCAACCGATAATCATGGCAAGGGGGAAGCTTTTTCCCCTACTGATTTGGTTGCTACAGCATTGGCCAGTTGTTTAATGACCATAATGGGGATCAAAGCAGAATCCATGGACATTGATTTAACTGGCACGCATGCAAGTATCAAAAAACACATGAGTACCGCGCCTCGACGCATTTGCGAAGTTGAAATTGTTGTCCATATGAACAGCAATTACGATAAAAAAACTCGCACACTTCTTGAAGCTGCGGCACTCACTTGTCCTGTCAGTCAAAGTTTGCATCCAGAGACCAAGCAAAATATCCAGTTTGTTTATCCTTAACCAGCTAGAATACTTTCACAGTCTTCTGTTAAGGCTAAAATTCAGTGAATTTGCTTTTGTAAAAGAGTTTTTTACAACTCAAGCTCAAAGCCAACATAAACAAAACGAGGCATGCCGCCACGAAGACCATCGGGTTGGCGAGAGACGACATAGCTTTTATTCCATAGATTTTGTACGCCAGAAAATAGCGTTAGCTTATCGTTAACAAAGTACTGCGCTGATAAGTCCATAATAAAGTAACTGTCTATTTTGCCAAAGCGTATATCAGCAATACCGTCTCCGTTGATGGCCTCGGTGACATTGTTGGCACTGGTGAAGGTTGAACTCACATAACTGCTGCTTACAAAAGCATTCCATTTTTCTCCTTCCAGCCCAGTACCAAAACTAAAAGTCAAATCTGGAATATAGGGCACTTTGTTGCCTTTTTGACCAAAGCTGAAAATGGATTCTGCATCGCTAGAGCGAGCATCATTTTGTTGGATGGCATTGGAATAAGTGGCATTAAAATAATAGGGATTATTGAGGCTCCAGTCATTGGCGATACCTGCATCGTATTGAATGGAGAATTCTAAGCCTTTGCTGATAACTTCGCCAAAATTTTCACTCTCACCTGTGCCAGCACCACCAACATTGTCAACCACGATTAAATCTTTGAAAGAAGTGTAAAAAAGTGTCGCCTCAGCCGCTAATGCTTGAGAAAGACTGCTGTATCGCAGACCCAATTCCAGTGCTGTACTGGTCTCTGGATCCAAGCCACTGCGGGTAGCTCGCGGGCTTGGGGGAGAAAAACCTGTATGAATTCCGGCAAATCCAATCCATGAAGCATTGAATTCATAAGTTATGCCAATGCCCATGGCTTGCATGCTAAAACTATTGGCTCCATCTCTGCCTTTGCTGCCACCTGCAGATTGCAAGCTGCCTTTTGGGTCTTCAGAAATTTGATCCAATAATTCGTAGCGCAATCCTGGGGTAACAATCCAGTTGCCAAAAGAAAATTCATCTTGCAAATAAAAGGCCAAGGCCTTGGTTTGCTGATAGCGGTTGCCCGCATCTCCAGGAATGCCATCGATTCGATTCACAATACGTCCTTGACTGTCTTGAAAATAAGTGTCTTGCCATTGGAAACGGGTCACATCGTCTTTGTGATTGCGAACTCCAAAGGTCACTTCATGAGCGCTGTTTTCGGTATTAAAACGATAAAATAAAACCGATTCGACTCCTTGTGAACTATAGGAACGGTTATTGGCTTTAACATTAAAATCACAAGCCACCAAGCCTTTGGCACAATCCAGAGAAAACCCTTGCGAGGCCAATACCAAGGCAGGTTTCTGACCATTTATTTTACTTAATTTATACCAATTTCTTTTAAAGTTTGTGGCATAAACAGTGCTCACTATATCCAGATTTTGTGTTGGACTCAAAGTATAACGCAAGGAGCTTTGGGATTGCTTGCTATCAATATTGTCAAAACGAGAGGCAGAATAGCGGCGATAAGGATTGTTTTGAAAATCTTCTGCGTTTAAGCCTAAATAAGTTTCATTGGCATTCAGCTGACTAGAGCTGTATTTGAATTCGAACAGTTGGTACATTTGCGAACTGGGCTTCCATGAGAGTTTTATCAGCGCGTCATTTTTATCAAAACCAGTTTTATCCCCTTGGCTGAAATCGGCTGTTTCGTCAATTTTTTTAAAGCCATCATTGCTGCGATTGTAGCCTTCGATGACGAATCCAAATTCACCGCCTTTCGCCTCAAATTTATTGCCCGTAAAAGCATGAAGTCTTTTTTCATTAAAGTCGCCAAGCGTTGCCTTAAGGTAACTTTTTTGTTGATTTGGAATGGGTGTAGAAATATAGTTAATCACCCCTCCTGTTGTGTGTGGACCGTATTTTATCTGACTGGAGCCCTTTAGGATTTCCAGACTGTTCATGCGTCCAGCCGTAGGCGTATAATAAGCCGAAGGAGCTGAATAAGGCGCTGGTGCAACCATAACACCATCTTCCATTAAAGTCACTTTTGCACTGCGGGTGGTATCTACACCGCGCAAGCTAATATTTGAAAACAGTCCAAATCCGTCTTCCTCTCTTACATAAACTCCGGGTACTTTTAACAAAGCGCGATTAATATCATCGTAATTTTGTTGGCGAATATCATCTTTTGTAACCAACTGTGCGGAACCCGGCATATGGCTAATGTTTTCTTGGCGGCCAATAACCATAATGGACTCAACGGGATAGTTCTTGTCTTTTGCAGCGTCTTCTTTCTCTTTTTTGTCCTCTGCTAACACAGAGAAGCTTGATACAACACACGCAGCAACAATAACTGCACTCTCAAATATCGTATTTTTCTTTTTCATAAATCACTTTCCGAATAAATTTGCGGCTATTTTATAGGCAAAAAAATCAAATGTAAATGATAATCATTATCATTCGTATTATCTTTTAGGAAAAAAGGGATTGTTGCCCCTGCCCAAAATCTAGTTGATAACAATTAACTTGGCTTGTTTAATGGTGAGTTTTGTTCCGCCAAATAAAGAGGTATTGTAAACAAGGAAAGGACAAGTCTGTTTATGCATGGGAATGATAATCAATAACTAATGTGAATTAATTGATACATGCCGTATAATCAAGTTTTAAAAAATGAGAATGCAATATGATAGGTTACATAACCATAGGGACTAACGACATAGAAAAATCTGGCAAATATTACGACGAACTCTTTAGTGTCATTGGCGCTGGGCGTATTATGGCAGATGAGCACATCATTTTATGGGCCAAAAAACCATCCGATGCTATGTTTTCTGTAGTCACGCCACATGATGGTCAAAAAGCAACGGTAGGCAATGGCACTATGCCTGCTATTTTGGTTGACAGCCTCGCCACAATCAAAAAACTCCATGCCAAAGCCTTGTCTCTTGGCGCAACTGACGAAGGCGAGCCCGGGCCTCGTGGAGATACTTTGTTTTTTGGATATGTTCGTGACCCTGATGGTAATAAAATGGCGTTTTATAGTATGCAGGAATGAAAGAATAATTCTAAAGTGGGTTTTGAAGAGCAAAAAAAGGTGTCTGATGAAAGGTCGATATAAATAGTATTGCGTTCAAACAAAACTATTTATCATTCATCAGACACTTAACGAATAAAACTCGGTTTTCAAACAAGTCGCGATTCTCTATCAGGATTTAGCGTGTTGTTTTATTCAAAACCCGAAAGAAAAATCATATCTGTTTGAGCGCTTTTATTAACATTGAGGGTAACGCCTCCAGGATAAGGGCTTTCATTGCTGTCATTGGAACTGACCAATAGACGGCGAGAAGACAAACCATCTGGTGCCAAATTAAAATCAACAATAATGCTTAAATTTTTGGAAGAAGCTGCGGGGATGATTATGGGCGTTGAAGAAGACCACGAAATCCAAGCAGCAGGACTGTCCAAGGATAAATCGTTGATCACAAGGTCGCTGCCTCCTTCGTTAGTGATTGTGATTAATTGACTACTACCAAATTCATTTAAGGCCAAATCAACATTAATACGCTTCAAATTGCTAACACTTCCTCCAAAGCGGTTGTCATCAAAGCTAGTCGCTGAGCTGGTCAGTGCCGCCAACACATCATCAATAGTAGCCGTAGGATTGGCTTGTTTTAGCACAGCCCACGCACCTGCCACATGAGGAGAGGCCATAGATGTTCCATCTTTGACTTCGACTCCACCACCAGGGATTGAAGAAGTAATATTGACTCCAGGAGCTATTAAATCTATAAACGAGGCAATATTGGAAAACGAAGCAACATCATCATTATCTGTGCTGGCGCCAACACTTATGGCCGAGGAGATACAAGCAGGTGAGCCCATGCTAGTGGTATAACCCGAATTACCGCTGGCTATTACAGTAGCAATCCCCACTGATCTGAGATTGTCTATGGCTGCTTTGATGGAAGTGTTGGCTGCATCACAACTGGCATTGTCAAAATACTGTCCTCCACCTAGACTCATATTGACAGCAGCGATAGAGAAGGAGTTTCTGAGTGCAAAGACACGTTCCAAACCTTTGATTTGATCGCTGGTAAACGTTAAGGGGCACGGAACAGACTGTTGCCCACAATCGTTTTGTGAATTAAATTGAGAAAAGACTTGTATGGCGATAATATTGGCTCCTTTGGCGACACCAAAATCGGGGCCTGTAGCATCATTTCCCGCCACAGTTCCAGCGACATGTGTTCCGTGCGAACAATTGCTACTAAAAGTACACGGCACACCTGAATTTGTTGTCGTAGAACTGCTGGCTCCACCTGCACAAACGCTGTTTGATGCTGATGAATTGGTCGAATAACAAGCCTCAGAAACAATCTTGTTCGAACCAGTAGTGAAAAAAGGATGCGTGTTATCCACTCCTGTATCCAATACTGCTACGGTTTGGTTGCTTCCAGTAAAACCCTGATTCCAAGCATTCGCCGAGCCGATGACAGCATTGCTACTGGCCATAAAAGCAGATTTCTTTTTATCTTCTTCTACTGAAATAACATCCGATGACTGTTCTAAAAGTTTTAATGCATCGTAGTCTGCTTGATAAACCGAATAGGGGATATAGTTATAATCAGACAGTAATTTCGCATTGGTAGTGCTTAAGAATTGCATTAATTCGTTTTGGCTTTGTTTTATGTTTGCGTTTTGACGGTTGAGTTCTTTTGATGTGATTAAGCCAACGGATTTAAAGTCTTCTATCAGACGCATTCCGACAATAACACGAATTGAACCTTGGTTTAAGGCTTTTTGCAGCAAAGGTTCCATGAGTTGTTCTTTGCGTTCTAGCTGGGTTTGGATGTGCGCCTGTCTTTGTTTTTCATATTCTTCCTCGTTTTGTTGGGTAGTCGTCGTGCTAAATTCAAGACTCAGAGGAGTGATGCTGATTTCTGCAGGTGTTGCAGGCGCTTGTACTGTAATCGGGCTTAATCCATACCAATATTCATTTTCACTGGGAATGGTAATGCCTAGGTAGTAAGTTCCTGTTGATAAGCCAGTGATTGAAGATAAGGGATTGATAGTAATAGTTTCGGTTGTGGATGCTAAGGCCGCTACATTTACAAAGTCATTGCCCAAATAAAAATCGGTGTTACTTATGACAGTATCCAAGGACAGATAATAGCGAATCTCTGCTGCAGAAGCGGCAACATTGCCTGCATTTATCAGCGTTGCTGAGAGACTTAATGATTGGTTCAGACTGACAATTGCAGGAGTAGCACTCAATGCAGTGAGTTGCAAATCAGCCACCGCCGCTGGCAATACTGTAATAGTACCTGATCTAAACCAGTATTCATTTTCACTGGGGATAATCATGCCCAGATAGTAGGTACCAGGATTTAATGCCAAGACGCTGGATAAAGGATTGATGTTTATAGTTTGCGATACCGAAGAACCAGCAGCCAGATTCACAAAGTTACTACCAAGATATATATCACTGTTGGAGATAACCGAATCAAAAGAGAAATAATAATCGATTTGCACATTAGTGGCAGCAGCTCCACCCACATTGGAAAATGTCGGCGTAATAGAAAAGTTTTGATCCAAGCGAACAGGAATAGGTGTGGCATCAATAGCGGGTATTTGTAAATCAGAGGCTCCTTGCGGCAGATTAATGGTGGTGTTTTTATTTAACACACCGTTGATGGCTTTTTTATGTTCTGCTAATTGGCTGACCGAATCGCTTTTGACCGCGGTATGCTCACGGGTCATAGCAAATGTCATTTGTGAGATGAGCATAAGACCCAAGACTATAAGTAGTGTTTTGTTTTTCATAATAGATTCCTCAATGTTTATTAAAAGACCTCGCTATTATTATTTTTGTGCAAAGACCTATCATGACATATCGCTGACATTGTCTCCCTTTTGCTGACATCCGTCTTTGCTTTGATGGTTTGTGAAGGCCAATTTGTTGCATTAATAGAGCAAAAAACTCAGAAAAAAAAGAATGCCTTTGTCCCCAAATGGCAGCTAATGTCCTGCATATGTCAGCATTATGTCAGGCAACAAAGGAACGCAATTCGGATAATGAAGCCACTTTTTAAAACCGATGTGGAGAAATACAAATGAAAACATTACTAGCACTATTATTGATGACAACACTAGCTATAACACCGATACCTGTTGGTGCAAAACAAGGGTTCTTTGATTCCTTTTTAGAAGCGATATCAGACGATGATGACTATGAAGAAGATTATGAAGAGGACGATGGTGAGTACGACACTTATAATGTTCAATATGCTGATGGCAGTAGTTACCAAGGCAGCAGCAAACAAGAGTATGAAGAATTTATCAGACAACATGAAAGCCAACAAACAAACTCAAATAAGGGCATATATTACAACTCCAACCCCAGAAATAGAACGACAAGCCAAGCCAATAGAGCACCTGCTTCTGAACAGAATGTGGCCTTATCAAGCTCGGGATATGGAGAAAACCTCCTTCAACCAGAAATGGCCAATGGCGCGAATGATCCAGCAAGCAGAGCCATTAACAAGCAGTATCCAGCCAACCGCGGTGCAATTTATCACCCGCAACCCAATGGCAACAACAATTCCAGATACTCCAATTACCAGCGAAACAATAATCGAGATTATCGCCCACAAAACAACAGAACTAGCAATGAATTGCAAGACTTTGGCGTGCCAGCTCCAGCACAATTGTACAGTGGTAATTTTCACGCACCAACACCAACATCCATACCTGGTGGTCGGGTAATTACCACAACACAACTTAAGTCCATGGTCATGCAAGGTCAATACGGACAAAGTAACACCTTAATATTTGATGTTTTGGATGGTTATCAAGTACTTCCTGGGGCTATTCCTGCTTCTCAGGGAGCCGCTCCAGGGAACTTTAATGACAATACACAACAAAGAATGGGGTATTTTCTTAACCAAGTGACAGGCGGCAACAAAAATGTCAACATGGTCTATTATTGCCAAAACATCAACTGTTGGATGTCATACAATGCCGCTTTACGCGCCATAAACTTGGGTTATCGAAACGTCTATTGGTACCGAGGAGGCATAGATGCTTGGATGCAACAAGGCTTGACTGTACAAACTGTTAATTACAATAATGTTAACTATAGCAACTAATATTAATGTCCGAATCCCGAACAAGCTCCAAGCGATTTGTACTTTAGTTTGCATAGCTAAATCGGGATTTTGGCACTAGGAGAATCGACATGAAAAATCACAAAACCTTAATCATCTTTGCCGTTCTACTTGTTCTTGCCTATTTTGATGACCCTGATATGTTCTCATTGCAAGAGGAAGATCAATTGAATAATGCCTATAGCCAACTCAGCTACAATGGCAATCAAGGACAAAACCAGTTTCAGCCCACAGCTTGGAACAGAGCTGCTATGTACTCAAACGGAAATCAAAGAATAAACCCAACAATAGCATCCAGTCGCCCCATGAGCTATGCAAGCTCAAACTCGGCAAACAAAAGAAGCTATGGGAGCAATAATGCCAGCAATAGTGGACAAACAATGACCATAGTCAAATGCGTGCAGCAAGGGGACAATATCCTTGCTGCGGCCTTTATGTTACCCCCAAAGTGGCAAAATCAATGCCATACCCAATACAAAATGCAGGGCAAGACTATGAGTGCTGATTCCTTATACCAAGCACAAAGTCCTAACAAAAACATTCGCCTGTTTAATGAACCGAGTTATATCTTTTATTACGACGCAAAAATGCTTGCTCAACTAAAAGGAACGATGAATATACCAGGGATGGACCCCGGGATGATGCAAGCATCAGGTTACAATAGCTACATGCAAAAGCAAACGCAGTTATTTAATCAAATGTATCCACCTGCGGTTGATTTGGTGCAGTTTGCCCAGCAAAATTTGCCAAACTTAATGCGCAAAGAAGGTTACAAAGTCTATCACATTAGCAAGGACCCGATTGCACAGTCTCTTCAATCAGTTTTTTCCAAGGAGTTGAAAGCATTCCCCGCTTTTTCTGATGTTGAAGTGAATTCTATAACAGCAATCGCACAATCGCAGAACAAGCCCAATGAAATCAAAATGATGAAAACCATACAAGTGATCATGTATATGGGCTCGCGCGACAAATACAGTTGGACATTAATGAGTTTTAATGCCAGTGGTGACAAACAACACAGCAATGAGATGTCAAAGTTAATCAACATGGTCATAGAAACCAGACAAGACAACCCTAGGTTTACGCAAATGTTGGCACAAGTCAATTCAAAAATGCTGAGACAAAACATCAAAGATATTGCAAGAACAAGCGAAATCAGGCGTCAAACCAACAATGAAATCAGCGCAATGATTAACAAGGCCTACAAAGATCGACAAGCCTCATCAGATAGAATTCAAAGCAAATGGGTTGATGCAAACTGGGAAGTAGAAAACTACCGCGATCCTTTCAGTGGTCAACAAGTGAAATTGCCCAGCAGCAATAAGTATTATTTCAGCAACAACTTGGACGATTACCTAGGAACAAACAACCCTTTAGTTGATCCCAATGTTGATTTAAACTATCTTTATAATTGGCAAAAATTGGAGAGACTTTGAGGGTTAAAACACCTCAATCGACATTCTCGCTAATGTGAACAGGCGGCCACAAGGGACGCCACTACATTGCTGTCGAAACCACTGTTGGGGCATCATTGTTGTCGAAACCACCGTAGGGGCATCCCTTGTGGGTGCCCGTTTATCAGGATTGCACGGTATTTGTTCTGGAAAAATTGACGAAACAATCTGGATTGTTTTTTTATCAACATCATTGTATATTTAAGCAAGGCGACCACAAGGGGCGCCACTACGTTATGACGAGATTGTAGGGGCACCGCTTGTGGGTGCCCGTTAAGCAGTAAATTATCAATATAACCCATTTGATTTCACAAAGAGCCGTAAAAACAAATGATAAAACCACCACAAAGTCTTGAAAATTACAGTTTGATTAAAAATAAGGCTAAATTATTGTGTTAACGTCAAAACAAGGCTATAGTATTGGCACTCTCAACAGCTGGTCACTGTTGATTGTGAGTTTAAATTCAATTCTGCGGGAGATTTGCGGGAAAAGGGTCAAAAAAGCCAAAAAACGCCTTTTTTTAACACTTTTTAACAAATCTCCCGCAAACGCCTTTTTAACCCCTTTAAAATCAAGGGCTTACAAAGGCAGGGTTTAAACACTGCTCGGTTATGACGAGATTAAGACTCCCTAGTAAGTTAAAAACTGCCCCAATAAAATTGGGTTTAAACACTGCTCGGTTATGACGAGATTAAGACTAAAAATAGGGCTATGATGAATCCAAGTAAAAAGTTTAAACACTGCTCGGTTATGACGAGATTAAGACGATAAATCTTTAACACACACATCAGAAGTGGTGGTTTAAACACTGCTCGGTTATGACGAGATTAAGACTTTTTTAAGGAACCTCAGGCAAGCATGGCTTTTTTGTTTAAACACTGCTCGGTTATGACGAGATTAAGACGAACAGATGCCTCATAATACTCTCTAGCAAAATGTTTAAACACTGCTCGGTTATGACGAGATTAAGACATTTTTTGTTTTTTGATCTTGCGAATTTTGGTGGGTTTAAACACTGCTCGGTTATGACGAGATTAAGACACATCGTCAAAAGAATAGTAACCAGTTTCTATGCGTTTAAACACTGCTCGGTTATGACGAGATTAAGACAGAAATGGCTTTAGTTTTAAAAAAAGTTACTTAAAGTTTAAACACTGCTCGGTTATGACGAGATTAAGACTCATTTGATCAGGCGTTACAGTCTCATCATAGTGTTGTTTAAACACTGCTCGGTTATGACGAGATTAAGACCGATTAAATCATCACAAATGCGGCAAAGGTTATTCAGTTTAAACACTGCTCGGTTATGACGAGATCAAGGTCTTTTTCCATGTATGCGCCAAAATGGTGCCTGAATCAAATGTGTTAAGACTTAAAACACCCTAATGCTTATCCTCGCGAATGTGAGGAAAAGTCTTCAGGAAAGAATTTTCATGCAAGCCCACATGGAGGTGGGTGAATATTAAGGATGAGACGAATAATTCAAAATTTAAAACTCGATATAATTTATGTTCGAGTATCTGCATTGCCTTTTTCACGGAAATGACAGAGTTCTGTTTAATCACTGCTGAATAATTACAAAAAATAATGAATTTCAATTGTAGTTCGGCTCTGTGCCTTTTATACTTTAGTGTATCGGTGTAATTCAATTAAAATCCTCGCCAGTGTGAGGGTGACGCTGAGGTAAAAATAAATGACACTAACAAAAAAAATAATCATATTTATGCTCATCGGCGCGGTTTTAGGCCTCGTCATCAATCTTTCTGGACTCAATGAAAATGCACTGGTCAGTGATTATTTGGTTGGTGGACTGTTTTACGTTGTTGGTAAAATATTTTTATATGCCTTGCAAATGCTTGTTGTGCCTTTGGTTTTTGTTTCCTTGTTTTGTGGAACTACCTCGCTTCAAGATCCAGCCATGTTAGGCAAACTAGGTGGAAAAACACTGGTTTTGTACTTAACTACTACCGCAATTGCTTTAACCATCGCGATTAGTTTGGCCTATTTATTTAACCCTGGAGTGGGTTTTGATTTGCCAACTGATATCGAGTTTACCGCCAAACAAGCTCCACCTTTTGTTGAAGTTTTGATCAACCTTGTGCCCAAAAACCCCATGCAAGCCATGGCTACAGGCAATATGCTACAAATCATCATCTTTTCCATTTTATTGGGTTTAAGTGCAAGCATGGCTGGAGAGCCAGGTCAAAGAGTTATTTCTTTTTTCGAAGACTTTAATGTTGTCATCATGCGCTTGGTTAAAATTGTTATGGAGTTGGCACCGTATGCTGTTTTTGCCTTGATCGCTAAAGTATTTGCCGAAATTGGTGTTGATGCAATCAGTAAGCTATCCATGTACTTCTTTACTATTGTTTTTGCCTTGTTGATTCATGCTCTGGTTGTTTACCCCTTGTTATTGACAACATTAGCTAAACTTAATCCGATTAAATTCCTTTCCAAGATGAAAACGCCTATGACTTTTGCCTTTGGTACGGCCAGTTCCAATGCAACGATTCCTGTGACTTTAAGAACAGTCATAGAGCGCATGGGTGTGAGTAAATCAGTCGGTTCCTTTTCTATTCCATTTGGTGCAACAATCAACATGGATGGTACGGCCATTATGCAAGGCGTGGCTACGGTCTTTATCTCTCAAGCCTATGGCATTGATTTAACATTAACGCAATTGGGCACGGTTATTGCCATGGCTACCATGGCCTCCATTGGTACCGCGGGAGTTCCTGGAGTTGGTTTAATTATGTTAGCCACCGTCTTGAGTCAGGTGGGTTTGCCTGTTGAGGGCATAGGCATTATTATTGGAGTGGATCGTCTGCTTGATATGACCCGAACAGCGGTGAATGTCACAGGGGATTGTGCGGTTACTTGTATTGTTGCAAAATCTGAAGGCAAGCTGGATGTTGAGGTCTTTAATGACCCTGATGCAGGCGTTATACTCGAAAAATAAAAACACTATAGAGGCATATTCATCAGTAAGATTAAGGTTGTTTTTGTCAGCTTGCTATAATCAAGTTTTTAAGTGTTATTTGAAACACCAAGAGGAGATATCACATGAAATATTTACTACTGCTTTGCTGCGTAATTAGCACAAGCGCAAGTGCACAATTGTGGCAAGAAAATAACCGCGAACATAAGGCGGAGGATTTTGATATACATGCAAACAGTTACCGTTTGTTTGATTTTGATGCCTCTTATATTCCTGAAAATAAACAAAAGTTCTTAACTCTTGCTCTGCCCATGCCGGATGGAAAATTGCTGGATTTTTCTGTTTATCAGGTATCCATAATGGCTGATGAACTGGCAAAAAAATTCCCGCAAATTCAAACGTACCGAGGGTTTTCTGCCAACGGACAAAGTTTAGTATTGGACATAAGCCCTCAAGGCTTGCATGCGGTTATTAATTTCCAAGAGGGCTCTTCTGTCTGGATTGATCCTATTAATAAAAACAATGCAAAAACACATATTAGTTATTACCAAAACAGTGCTCAAAACAGGCATAAAGCTTGGCAATGCAATAGCAAAGATTGGAAGGAAAGCAAAGCTCGGCAGTCTTTAAGAGGCCCAAGCCCTTTGCCTATTAATGAACTGCAACTCAAAACTTACCGCTTGGCGGTAGCAGCAACGGCAGAATATACCAGCTTTCATTCGGCAGGAAATGCAACAGTAGCCGAAGGAATGTTCGCTATTGTAACGGCAATGAATCGTGTTAATGGAGTCTATGAAAAAGAAGTGGGAATTCGTATGATATTGGTCGCTAATAACGATCAAATCGTCTTCACCGATACAGCAACGGATGGCTATAGCAATAGTGATGGTTTTGCCATGCTGGGCGAAAATCAAGCCATAATTGATTCTGTCATCGGTTCGGGAAATTACGATATAGGTCATGTCTTTTCAACAGGAGGCGGTGGTATTGCCGCATTGCAATCGCCTTGTGATAATGCAAGAAAAGCCCAAGGTGTTACCGGACTATTTAGCCCAATTAATGATGTTTTTTATATCGATTATGTCGCTCACGAAATAGGTCATCAGTGGGGAGGGAGGCATATTTTCAATACCTTGTCAGGGTCTTGTAACGGTAATCGGTCTGGCTCAGCAGCCGTAGAACCGGGCAGTGGCAGCACTATTATGGGTTATGCTGGCATCTGTTCACCCGATAATTTGCAGAATAATTCCGATGCCTATTTTAATTCTCATTCTTTAGAAGAAATCATCAACTACTCGACCACAGGCAATGGAGCAAGTTGTGCCACAGCCGTGGTAACCACTAATCAAGCGCCTCTTGTCAATGCAGGGGCGGATTATACGCTTCCTAAATCAACAGCGTTTACCTTATGTGCAACGGCCAGCGATGATGATGAGACAAACATGACATTCAACTGGGAACAAAATGATTTAGGCCCAGCAGGAAATTCTGATGCACCAGTAGGCAATGCTCCGATATTCCGTTCGTTTAATGCTAGCAGTAATAACTGCCGTACTTTTCCAAAATTATCCGATGTCCTTAGTAACACTCAAAGCAATGGTGAGGTCATGGCCAGTTATGCGCGTGGTTTAAATTTTCGCGTTACGGTTCGTGACAATGAAGCCACAGGCGGAGGCATAAACACCGATGATGTTCAATTGACAATTACAGACAGTGGCCCTTTTCGGATTTCTTCTCACAACAGCACACAAGCTCTGGTCAGTTCAGGAACATTTACGATGACTTGGGATGTGGCTAATACCACTATGGCTCCTGTGAATTGCACCAGTCTTGACTTGTCTTTTTCTACTGACGGTGGTCAAAACTTTAGTTTAATTTCTAATGGTATCGCCAACAACGGAACGGCAACATTTGCTACTCCAGCAACAAACTCAAACCAAATCCGCTTTAAATTAAGCTGTAGCAACAATATTTTCTTTGACATCAACGATGCCAACCTCTTTGTTGTGCCTGATTTGATTTTTGCTAATGGTTTTGAATAATACCCTGATTCTGGTCTCTCAGAGATAGAAAATAAGGGATAACTTTATTACTCATTGCTAGATTTGGGCTGTTTCGGGTATAATTGCCATCCTTTTAGGGTAAGCACATATTCGTGACTCACTCTTACACTTAAAAGGTTAAATATACTATGACATCTTATGTATTTGTCACCGGCGGCGTGGTTTCATCGTTGGGCAAGGGAATCGCAGCAGCCTCACTGGCCTCCTTACTCGAATCACGCGGCCTCAAAGTCACCTTGATGAAACTTGATCCCTATATCAATGTTGATCCTGGCACCATGAGTCCATTCCAACACGGCGAAGTCTATGTCACCGAAGACGGTGCAGAAACAGATCTGGATCTTGGCCACTACGAACGCTATGTCCGCACAAAAATGGGACGCAAAAACAACTTCACCACAGGTCAAATCTACGACGATGTTATTCGCAAAGAAAGGCGTGGAGATTACCTCGGTGGTACGGTACAGGTCATTCCTCATATTACCGACCACATCAAAGAAAAAATCAAACTGGCTGGAGCTGGCTACGATGTCATCATGGTGGAAATTGGCGGCACAGTTGGAGATATTGAATCCCTGCCATTTTTGGAAGCCATCCGTCAATTGGGTGTCGAACAAGGCAAACAAAACTCCATGTTTGTGCATTTAACCTTGGTGCCTTATTTGCGTGCTGCTGGAGAGTTAAAAACCAAACCGACTCAACATTCGGTCAAAGAACTGCGTTCCATTGGCATTCAACCCGATGTTTTGTTGTGCCGCTCCGAACGCGAAGTACCTGAACATGAACGCAAAAAGATTGCATTATTCACCAATGTCGCCGAAAAAGCAGTCATCAACATGGTTGATTTGGACAATATCTACAAAATTCCAGAAGTCTTAGGCAAGGAGGGCTTTGATGAATTGGTCATTGAGCAATTTGGCTTAAAATGTAACCAAGCAGATTTAACCGAATGGCGTCGTGTTATTCATGCAGAAGAATCGGCCACAGACATTATTACTGTCGGTATGGTTGGTAAATACTTGGATCATTCTGATGCCTATAAATCCTTAAACGAAGCCTTGCGCCACGCAGGTATTCCGAACAATGTCAAAGTTAAAATAAAACGCATCGACTCAGGCAGTCTAGAAAAATCAGACGACCAAAATGAATTGGCAGAAGTCGATGCTATTTTGGTTCCCGGTGGTTTTGGCAACCGCGGATTTGAAGGCAAAATCAAGGCGGTCAATTATGCACGGACCCACAAGATTCCTTACTTAGGCATATGCTATGGAATGCATGCTGTTGTGATTGAATATGCTCGCAATGTCTGTCATCTTGAAAAGGCCAATACAACAGAAAACAACATCGAAACTCCGCATCCAGTGATTGCCCTGATAACCCAATGGCAAGACCACCTCGGACAAGTAGAAACACGCAGCAAAGACTCCGACCTTGGTGGTACCATGCGACTGGGCTCGCAAAAATCCTTGTTGCAAAAAGATTCACTGGCCCGAAAAGTCTATGGAAAAGACATTATTGAAGAAAGACACCGCCACCGCTACGAATTTAACAATACATACCGTCAAATCTTGCAAGAAAACGGTTTGACTTTAAGCGCAACATCCGATGATGGCGACCTGATAGAAATGGTGGAATTACCGACATCGGTGCATCCTTGGTTTGTTGCTTGTCAATTTCATCCAGAATTCACCTCAACACCCCGTGACGGGCACCCCCTTTTTGCTAGCTTTATCAAAGCAGCGATGGAGAACAAATAATATGAAATTATGCCATTTTAACATCGGTTTGGATCAGCCCTTCTTTCTGTTAGCTGGGCCTTGCGTCATCGAATCCGAGCAACTCGCATTGGAAACAGCAGGAAAACTCAAAGAAATCTGCGACAAACTCGCCATTCCTTTTGTCTTTAAATCCTCCTTCGATAAAGCCAATCGCACTTCATTGGACAGTTATCGCGGTTTAGGCATGGAAAAAGGCTTGCAAATTTTACAAGCAGTCAAAGACCAAATCGGCGTGCCTGTTATTACCGATGTTCACGAAGACACGCCCATGGACGAAGTGGCCGATGTGGTTGATGTCATCCAAACCCCAGCTTTTTTGGCGCGACAAACAAACTTCATCCTTAAAGCTTGCAGTGCAGGCATTCCTGTCAATATCAAAAAAGGCCAATTCATGTCACCGTGGGACATGGTTAATGTCGTCACCAAAGCCAAGTCAACAGGCAATAAAAACATCATGGTCTGCGAACGCGGTGCTAGTTTTGGATATAATAATTTAGTCTCGGATATGCGCTCACTTGCTGTGATGCGTGAGACAGGTTGCCCCGTTGTTTTTGATGCCACGCATTCGGTACAACTGCCCGGTGGTCAAGGGGGTACTTCTGGCGGACAACGCGAATTTATCCCCGTACTGGCTCGTGCCGCAGTTGCCGCTGGTGTTTCTGGCCTCTTTATGGAAACCCACCCCGACCCAAGTGTCGCAAAAAGCGATGGCCCCAATGCCATTAAACTGCACAGGATTGAACAGTTATTGAGCACATTAAAAACCATAGATGAAGCGGCTAAAGCGCAAGCATTTTTAGAGAATGATGCAGATTGGAATTAAACCGTTAGTTTCGCGAAGCATGTAAAGGTGTATTTAGTTTTTGTGAATTCCTTATGCTCATCAATGACTCGCACTCTAAATGGCGATTCCATATCGGGATTTGGCTATTAGAGATTTCTATGTTGTTTAACAAAACTATATGGTAGATGATGAGTTAACAACTTTAAATCAAATCAATGAAGTGATAAGATTCCAAGCTTTATTACACAATCCTAGCGATAGAAAACGATAAAATGTCAACAATCAAAAAAATACACGCCCGTGAAGTTTTAGACTCACGAGGAAACCCAACATTAGAAGCGGAAGTCACACTCGAATCAGGAGCCATGGGTCACGCCATTGTTCCATCGGGTGCATCAACCGGAGCGCGCGAAGCCATCGAGTTAAGAGACGGTGACAAGTCTCGTTATTTAGGCAAAGGTGTGCAAAAAGCCGTCAACAATGTCAATACGACTCTTGCTAAGGCATTAATAGGTCAAGAGGCCAGCAATCAGTCGGCTATTGATCAGATTATGATTGATTTGGATGGCACGCACAACAAAGCTAATTTAGGCGCCAATGCGCTTTTGGGTGTTTCTTTGGCCACGGCAAAAGCGGTAGCTAAGGCCACGCATACGCCTTTGTACAGGAGTATTGCTACCGTATCAGAATTTATCCTGCCCGTGCCGATGATGAATATTATTAACGGCGGCGAACATGCAGATAACAATGTTGATATTCAAGAATTTATGGTTATGCCTGTTGGTTTTAGCCAGTTTTCTGAAGCCTTGCGCTGTGGTACGGAAATATTTCATAGCCTAAAGTCAGTGCTCAAAAGCAAAGGCTTAAACACAGCCGTTGGTGATGAAGGCGGCTTTGCACCCAATTTACGCTCCAATGTAGAAGCGGTAGAAACCATTATGCACGCTATAGAACTGGCGGGTTATTCAGCAGGAAAAGACGTCTTTTTGGCTCTTGATTGTGCTGCATCTGAGTTTCACAACAACGGTGTCTATGATTTAGCAGGTGAGGGCAAGCAGTTTGACTCCGCTGGTTTTACTGACTTTTTGGCACAATGGGTCGATCAATATCCGATAATTTCTATCGAAGATGGTTTGGACGAAGCCGATTGGACAGGCTGGGCTTATCAAACGCAAAAACTGGGAAATAAAATTCAAATCGTCGGTGATGATTTGTTTGTGACCAATCCAGAAATCTTTGCCCAAGGCATAGAAAAAGGCATTGCCAATTCAATTCTGATAAAGCTCAATCAAATCGGAACATTAACAGAAACCCTTAAAGCCATAGACATGGCGCACAAAGCCAATTACACCGCTGTGATTTCCCATCGCTCTGGTGAAACAGAAGACAATACCATTGCTGATTTAGCCGTGGCAACCAGCGCCACCCAAATTAAAACGGGTTCTTTGTGCCGATCAGACAGAATTGCAAAATACAACCAATTACTCCGCATAGAAGAGCAACTTGGTAGCTCTGCAAAATACGCAGGACAATCGGCTTTCTCTTTGTTGGGGATATTTTAGAGCAACTATCGAAGCGAGTTTGGTTGGCTTATTTGTGCGCGATGTCATTCCCACGAAAGTGGGAATCCAGTTACCTAATAGCATTCATTTGCTTCTTTTACTTACTTTTGGCAGTATCTCGTTGAGTCTTTTGGCTGTCAAAAGTAAGGTGGGCTAAGCTCGAATGGCGCCTAATTAGGACTAAAAGCACCATGTAAATGTCATCCTCGCGAAGGCGGGAAAAATACATCTGGAACGTATTTTCATGCAAGCCTTCATGGACGAGGGTGAGTATCAAGGATGATACGAATAATCTAGAATTTAGAACTCGATACTTGATTTTTCTATATTTTAAATCAATATCGAGTATCTCTGGATTCCCATTTTCATGGGAATGACAGAGTTTTCTGTAAATTTTTTTTAAATTCAGAAATATAACTCTTAAGTAAGTGCCATTCGAGTAAAACCCACCTTTTTTACAGTAGATTTTCTATTCTGGGACGCGCTGCTAGGATAGAATTAGTGCATGAAAAATAATCTGACTAAATTTATTGTACTCCTCATCCTTTCTTGCAGCGTTCTAGCAAAAAAAACAGAAGTTAACATCACTGATATTGATACATATACACCTTATACAAGCGATAGTATTGTCATTACCTTTGACCAACCAATGCAGCGCATCGAAGCCGATAAAATCCCGATTCGGATAAAGCCAAATATCAAGTGTTACTGGACTTGGATTGACCAGAAAAACCTGTCTTGCAACCTAGATGATTATTCAAATAGTGATGACGATGATTACGATGATAGGGAAGACAAAAGTTTGCAAACAGCTACAATATATACATTAAGAATCAAAAAAGGCTTATTTGATACTAATAACAACCCGCTTAAAGCACAAACTAAAAGTTTTGCTTACAAGAAGCCATTGTTAAATAGTTTTTTTATCAGTGATTGGAAAACGCCTGAGCTGCCTATTCTTACTTTGTTTTTTAATCAAGAAATAAATGAAGCAAGCTTGAAAGGAAAAATCCAGTTGAGAGCAGGAGAATCAAATATTGACTTAAAGTTTGTAAACAAAGAAAAAAATACAAATAGTGGTCACAACAGGTTTTCGGTTCCATTCCTTGTTCCTGTTAGCCCCTTAAAACAAGGCTTGGACTATAAATTATTTATCCAGAAAGGGATAAAAGGCTTAAAGGGTGAGGTCCAGGGTGGCGAGATGATTTCTAAAGGAGTTATTCGGGCACACCAAAACTTTAAGTTCTTGAGTTATCAATGTGAAAATGAATACAGAAGAAAATTATATGCAAGCCCTTGCTTTACAAATGACAGAGTTAAACTTTTGTTCTCATCAATCATTGATGAAAATAGTGCGAAAAAGTGCCAAAATTTCTCTCAAGATAAGTTCAAAGCAAAACTCGGATATGGGAATCAATTAGTATTAGCCCTAAACCCTGAAATAAATTGGCTTGATAAAACTCACCAAAAACAATTTAGCGATTGTATTTCCAATTTAATTGATAAATTTGGGCGCAAAATTGTAAACTCTAGAGAGAAACCCATAATACAAACGAAAGGCTTTCGCCCAACGGTCGAACTTAATTGGCCCAAAAGTACTCTTATAACAGACAAACAAGAAATAAAACTTTATGCCACAAGCATAAATTTAGAGAAGTTTTATCTGCATATTGACACAATTAACCACAAAAAAATTGATAATACCATTGCCATAAAGGTGGACAGTAAAAGAGATAAAAGGATTAAAACTCTTTTGCCCTTGATTGTCCCGGAAAAAGACATTCAATCCATCAGTGGTTATCTTTCTATCAATCAGACTATTGACAAAAAATATCTCAACAATTGGAAAGCGAAAGGTATTCCATTTAATATCGAAAAGTCCCCTTACCAAATTAATTTCCGCTACAATGCTAGCCATGCAAGCGTACAAATTAATGATATTTACACTGCAGAGCCTCTAGAAGGCGCCACTCTTACACTTTTTCAGGGTTCAAAATCGTACCATTCTATGAGCGACAACTTTGGTATTGCTCTGTTTAAACTGGATAGTACAATGGAGAGTACTGATTTTTCAATTAAAATAACACATCAAAACAAGTCGACTCAATTAAGCAATCTTAATGCATATTCCACCACTATTGATAAAAATGAGGACACTTGGAATTATTATATGGTGCCAGAGGGCTTTTTTGACTCCTATGGTTTGACCGATAAGCCTGTTTATCGTCCAGGTGAAAGAGTGAAATTTAAATTTTATCTCAGACAAAAACAAGATAAAAATTACATTATCCCCCCTGGAAAATATAGCCTAAAAGTTTTTGTAAGCCATTTAGGTTCAAACTGTTGGGACACATACGAAAATTGTCATTCTTTTTATGTAAAAGAAATTCAGCAACTAGATGAATTTGGCGGATTCAGTGATGAATTCACTTTGCCAAAATCCGTGGCCAATGGGCGATTTGGAATCAGCTATCGATTCAAAAAGGAAAATAAAAACATAGATTACACTTCAAGTCTGGCTTTTCAAGTGAGTGATTTTAAAAACTCAGATTATAAACTCAGGTTAGAAACAAAAAAGCAAAACGTAAAAGGCCGAGAGAAAGTCCCTGTTTTCGTATCTGCCAGTTATTACTCTGGGGGACATGTGCCCGATGAAAAAGGTGAAATAGCTGGGGGAATAAGTGAAATAGATATGAGAGAGGCATTTCCACTCTATCGAGAGTACACTTTTGCTGAATTTGAAGGAGATTATCAGGCTTTTTTCTTAAAAAATCTCAACTACGATGAGCAAGGAGAAATTCACGCAGATTATAGACCTCCCAAAAATGATATTGAATTTGGTGAACTCAAACTCAATGCTGGATTAAAACCTAAAAATGGCGAATGGAATTACAGCAGTGATTTAATTCTTCCTTACCGTCTGAAAGATTATTTTCTTGGATTGAAGTTTTCCTCATGGGCTTTGCAGGTGAATGAAGCTATCGAACTGGAATATATTCTGATTGACTATAAGGGAGAAAAACACAACGCAACAACTGTGAGCTATAGTATTCAGCACAACAATCCTGAAATTCCAATAACAAAGAACCAACCCTGCCTTAATAAAAACAGTGAATCTTGTCAATTTGAATTGTCACAAGCGGGTCAATACAAAGTAATAGTCAAAGCCAGTTACAAGGGTAAAATTTTTACTCGCGAGTTGGATTTTTATGTCAGAAGTCCTTTTACAACAAAAAAAGACACAGAACATGACAACGATGAGACTCTTGGTATTGAAATATTTTCTGATAAACACAACTATAAAATTGGTGAAACAGCAGACATCAGCTTGAAACTCCCAAAAACAAATGCGCAAGCATTTATCATTGCCGAACGAAACAGTGTATTAAATACGTGGTCAAAAAAAACCAGCAATGGTTACATAAAATTAAATCTTAAAATCACTGAAAAATATGCGCCAGGTTTTGATATATCTGCATTGATTCAGCAGAAAAATAAAATCAATAAATACTCTTTTTTGCAAAACATTGATAATAGTAGTCTAACTATTAAGGTTGAAGAACCCAAGCAAGATAGACTGTTCTCTTTAAGCACGGATAAAGGCATTTATACTCCTAAAGAACAGATAAAATTAACAATCCACTCAAATTCTAATAGCCCCAGTAATTATATCGTTGCAGTCATAGATCAAAGTGTTGTCGATTTAGTGGATACCAATTATCTGTACAATCTAAAAGAAAGCAGTTATTCCCTATCAAAGAACGATTGGGAATTAATGCAGGCCGTGCAATTAAGTCAAAAAGACGACCCCAAGGAAACACAAGTCTTGTCGCAGGAATCTATTGAAATGTCTGCTTCATATTATGGCCTAAATTATCAGGAAGATCACGTTGAATTAGAACGAATAGTCACAACGGGTAGTCATATTACTCGCGAAGATTTGGGCGCTTATCCCAATGAAGTTGATGGAGTCCTTGAAAATCTATTGCCGGTTTTTAGCCTAAACCGTGAACAAGTGCAGACTAAAATTGGAAATATAGGCATTAATGAGAGAGATTTACGTACATTTTTTGTGGATTCAGCTTTTTTCAAAAGCGATATTTTTGTTGATGGGAAAGGTAAAGAAACAATAGCATTTGCATTGCCTGACAATATTACGCAATGGAGAATCATCGTATTGGGAACCGATAAATCAGGGCGTTTAGAGTTTAATCAAACAGCAATTAAAGCTTCAAAGGATTTGGTGTTACGCAGTACTCTACCTTTACAGCTCACCGAAGGAGATCAGTTTTCAGCAGAGTTTTCGGTGGTGTCCAAACAAGACACACAAACTTCAATTCAGACTGTTGCCGAAGTCAAACAAAATAATGTGGCCTTAAATACGGTGCATAAAAAATTTGAAACTGCAAAAAAACTTAAAAGCAAGACATTCTCTTTGCCTGTTGACTCCGTCAACCAAGGCGACTTAATCGTTACAGCTTTGGCTGAATCGGAGCAAAATGCAGATGGTATCCAACAAAAAATAGCAGTTCATCCAGCTCAAATTGAATTAAGCACATCACAATATGGACAGTTTGATGGAAAATCAAAAATAGTGAATTTCCCCAAGCCCAAAGGCTTAGCTAGTGCCTCTGGGAAACTTTCTGTGCATATTTCTACAAGTTTGTTACCAAACCTCAACCCTGTTTATGAATACATTCACGACTATCCTCACGCCTGTTGGGAGCAGCTCTCAGCCAAAGCTATCATCACCGCTATTGAAGTTGCGAGTGCTAAACACTTATCTTCGCAGCAAATAACAGAAAAAAGAGCCTTGGTGCAAAGCATACTAGATAGTGCTCAAGACTTCCAAGCCAGTAATGGCGGAATGGGATTTTTTAATGGAGATAATGAAAGAGTGAATCTTTTTTTGAGTCTTTTTACCTTGGATAATTTTGTCTATTTACAACAACTTGGTTACATTCTCCCAGATAATGTTTATCAACGATTAAAGTATTTTAGTAAAGAAATTATAATGGATACAAAGGTTTTTGATCAAGCTATACCGCGTTTCAATGAAGACGAATTGAGTCCAGAAATCCAATTAATGGCAATAAAACATGCAGATGATCTTGATTCAAAAGTCTTCAATAAGACAAGAAAAACCTTGTTGGATAAAATGGAAAGCCTCAATTTATTTGCTTTAAATCAATTATTACAAGCTTATGCTGGTGAACAGAGTAAACAAGTGAAGATTTTAGGGGAGATAGAGAGCAAGTTTTACAGTACCAAAAAAAAATTCACAGCCAAAACACGGACACTTTCCTATTGGTATTTGATGCCATCAGACATGAAAAATCAATGCGATTTAATTAGTATTCAACTGCAATTAGATCCAAAGTTACTCAATAAAGGCAAATTGTTGAAGCATATCAATGGCGTATTGGAGGGTCGGAATAGCAATGGAGATTTTGGTTCTACCCTTGAAAACAATTACTGTGCAAAAGCTTTGTTTGATTTTTCTAGGAAGTTTGAACAAACAAATGCTACAAGTGCTTATAAAGTTAGAGTCGCTCCAAAAGAACTAAACAGTGATGAGAATAGTTTGGAGACAAACATAGACTTATCGCACGATGTATCGGTAGAAATTAACTCTGATACAGCTCAGCAAAACTACTATTCAGTTACACTGAAATATCCAGCAAAGCAAGAAACCATCAAATCTCAGAACCAGGGTTTCAATTTACAACGCCAGTATTTTGTTTTTAATAAGGGAAAATGGAAAAAATCGAAAAAATTTAAAACAGGAGATTGGGTCAAAACAGTTTTGCGCATTCACTCCCCGATTGGCCGTCAATTTGTTGCTGTTAGCAACCCTGTTCCTGGCGGTTGGTTACCAACCGAAACTGCTCTAGCCAATAATATGCCTGTAGGCATTCGTGAAACTGAAAAAGCTTCTGATAACTCCAGTTATTTTTACCAAAGACAGCTCAATCCGACAACCACACGATTTTATGCTGATTATTTACCTGCAGGAACCCACACGATTAGTTATTATTCACAAGTCAGAAATAAAGGAATATTCATCGCTATGCCTGCACTAGTTGAGGAAATGTACGATGATGAAAATAGAGCGACTACAGTTTCTACAAGAATACGAATAAAATAATTATTGAGGCATATTCCTAACAAAAATAGCTCTGGTTTATTAGACCATTCCAGAGCAACACAATCAATCCCCCGAAATAAACTGAGGGCCTTTGCCTGCGGTTTTTTCATACACGCCTTTGCCAGCTCGTTTGTATTTGGTGAATCCACCTTCTTGTGCGGCTTTGTCGGTGGTTAAATGAGCCTTTCCAGAAACCACATTGGGTGCTGAAATGACTTTTTTAACTTTATGTCCGCATTCAGGGCATAACTTTACGGGTTCAGCATGGATGCGTTGCAAGATGTCAAAACCTTGTTGACAATAGTCGCAACACTTTTCTGTGGCACATTGGTAAGTATAAAAAGGCATAAAATCTCGTTAAAGGGCTGTGTCTGTAATGGTAATATGGGGTTAATTGAAAAAAAACAATGCTTTTTCGTTTGGGTTAACAACTCTATGATGCACCTAAACATCAGTTATATGTATTCTAATACTAGGTATTAAGAGTTTTGTGTTAACTTATTTTTAAACAGTAAAAAACTCGTTGAGCCTCTTGGCTACGAAAAAAAATAGTAACTGCTCTCCCACCGTTGTCATTCCCGCGAAGGCGGGAATCTATTGCCCTTATAAAAAAATTAAAAAGCAAAACAATTACAACAGTCTTAAAAATAAATAAACGTGTACTATTAAATCACTGGATTCCCGCCTTCGCGGGAATGACGAGGATTAGTTACAAAAATTATTTCTATCAAGCTCATGAGGCTTTGTTTCAGAAAAAAGTGCTCAAACAACTTTACTGTTTAAAAATAAGCTAACACAAAACCAAATCGAGTTAGCTTACTAATACTGTTTATTAATGAACGCCTTTCATTCCTTTTTTCAAGAAAGGAGAGGAGATTAACAAAAACAAACCAATACCTACACCTAATCCAATTAATTTCATCCAAAGTTCATTGTATTTGTCAAGCTGTTCTACTACGCTAAGCGTATTTAGCTCCTCAGGATCAAGTGCTGCAATTTTTGCTAACATTGCGGCTACAACTTCAGATAAGGCTGTGGCTAAAAACCATATTCCCATTACCATACTGACCACACCTTTTATAGACAATTTTGTAACAGCTGAAAGACCTACAGGAGATAAGCAGAGCTCTGCTGTAGTGTGAATTAAATAGGCTAACATCAACCACACCCATGCAACTTTACCTGATTCTGAGGGAAACATAGCTCCGATGAGTAGGGCGCCAAACCCTAGCCCAACCTGCATTAATCCTAAACTAAATTTGACAGGAACTGACGGGTCTAGATTTCGCTTGCTTAATTTTACCCATAGTGAGGCGAATAATGGCGCCAGTAAAATAATAAACATCGCGTTTAATGACCCAAATTGACCTGCTGTTGGAATAATTGAAAAAACTTTGGTTTTACCATCTTCCAAAGTTCCAAATTGAAGATATCCATAAAATATAACCAAAACCCCTAAAATCATAAAAGAGGCAGATATTACACTTCGAGAAGCCGCTGCTACTCTAGAATCAATTACTGTTGTAATGTTGTTTTTATCCTTCGAGTACATATAACTCTGCAATAAAAATGCAAATGAAATGGCAATAGAGACTGATAGCAGCAATATGATGAAAACTGCGATATAAGATAAATGTGCAATCCATAATACATTAGAAGTGTAAGCCCAAACTCCTAGTCCTAATATTGTTGCTAAAATGGATACAGCTAAAGCTGGATTTAATATAATAGACCAAGGCGATTGATGTACTAGACGGTATTTGTTTCCACTTAAAAAAGACCAAGCAGCTAATAGAATAGACACAATACCAAATAAATAAAATTTCCAAGTGTCTGAATTAGTATAAGGGGCATTTATCAACGTTCTATCTACTACTCTATCTGCGAATAAAGTCATAGAGCCTGATGCTTGTTCAAACAAAGCCCAGAAGACAATGGTTGATACAATTAATATAATCAATACAATCATTCGTGAATATTCAGGAGTTTTAGTTATCATAAATCCATAGACAATAAAGCCAAATGTTAAACCTAGTAATGTATAGCTTATTACTGATAGGTATTTTGTTAATGATGTGAAAAATCCAAAAGTTCCAAAAATTGAATTTGGATAATGGTCAGTGACAAATGCAAAAATAGTTAAGATACCACATATAAAAATAACCACTGAAAGAATTTTAGCTAGTGATTTGTTTTGATTGTTATTTTCATAAAACATAGAATAAAAAATCAAGCCTAATAGCCCGACCAGTAAAAACATATTTTGAGTAAAGAAAACAATGGCAATTTTTTGTACCATTAACCATACAATTCCAACAGATAAAATTGAGAAGATATAAACAGCCCATTCTTTATTTATTGAACCAAAAAAAGTTTCGTTGAGCATAGACGGGTTATTGGGCTCGGCGTGCCCATGAAGATATTTCTGACCTTTAAGAAAGGTTATAAGGCCGATTAACATACCAATTCCAGCGGCTCCAAATCCGTATCCCCAGCCATACGACTCACCTAACCAAGTACAAATTAAAGTAGCAACAAAAGAACCTAAATTAATTCCTTGATAAAAAATAGTGAAACCAGAGTCTCTTCGAGGGTCATTCTCTGGATATAACTTTCCTACGATAGTTGATATGTTAGGTTTTAAAAAGCCGACACCTACAACAATAAAAGCCAAGGCTAGATAAAAGATATTAATAGCCATAACGTCTCTAATAACTTGTCCATCGACTATCGAAGCTTGAGTGCCTTCGATGGCCATTAAGCCATGTCCAATAACTAAAAGCACGCCACCGAATATTACAGCCTTACGCATCCCTAGATACCTATCGGCAAGAAATCCTCCGATTAGAGGCAATGCATAAACTAGCCCTGCATAGGCTGCTACAACATCTAAACCTCCTTTATCAGTAAATAAGTGATACTTTGTTACATAAAGTAATAGTAAAAATCTCATTCCATAAAAAGAAAAACGCTCCCAAAGCTCGGTTGCAAAACACACGTATAGCCCTTTAGGATGCCCCCATAACAGGTCTCCATTATCAAAAGTGTTAGTGTTATCAGTTTCTGTCATAAAGAGTCCCCTTAAAATAATAATTAAATGTTAACAATGAGCTTAATCAATGTAAAACTATAAAAAATGGATTTCCACTTATATATCCAAGTCCCGATATAGAATCGCGGTTTTGAGTACAAGTAATTGATGTGCATAAGGATTTCTTAGGCGCATTAAGGGCTAGTACTCTCATTGTGATTTTCTATATCGGGATTTGAGTATATAGGAAAAACGATACATAATAGCAAATAACCACCTTGTAGTAAATGGATTCTTGCCAACGTAGGAATAACGATTTGGATTGATGAATATGTTGGTTACGCTATTTTTAATTAGATGTAAGAAAAGATTTCATCAAAAAGACAAGCGCTTTAATGTGTTGACATAAGGCTATGAATCAATAAAGAGGTATATTCATAACTAAGAGTGGATGGGATGGAGATGCACATTGAGATAGTTTTTTTGATTAAATGAAGCTTAATGGTCACTCCATTGAGTAAATTTAATCAGAAAAAATAACCAATGTGGGCTACATTCCCACCATTTTTAGTTATGAATATGCCTCTAAAGATTTATCATTTTTACAATATACTCAAACACTATTAAATAAATGCGTGAAGAATCAAACTCGTAATTCGATAAAAAGATTTACATTTTATATGTGAACAGGTATGCTTTTTAAACTTAAATTTTAGTGATGAGAATATGACAGAACACAACGATAAAAGCGTCAGTACAAATGATACAAAACAGCTTGGAATGTTTGCAGCGTTGGCTAGTTTGAGCTACGTTTTTTGGATTTGCGGAGGTATGGAACTCATTGAAAGACTGGCCTATTATGGTGTAAAGGCAACGGCAACACTGTATGCTAAGGATCCTGTTTCAAAAGGAGGTCTTGGCATAAACCTCAACGAATTTGGAACAATTTTGATGGTATGGGCGCTTATTCAGAGTTTTGTACCTGTCTTTTCAGGCGGTCTTTCTGATCGATATGGTTATAAGCAGACTATTTTTGCATCAACAGTAATAAAAATACTCGGATACCTTATTATGGGGTTCTTTCCAACTTATTGGGGATTTTTTGCGGGTGCGGTTGTGCTCGCGACAGGTACTGGTATTTTCAAACCTGGTATTCAGGGCACTTTGGTTAAAACAACCAACCGAAAAAACAGTTCAATGGCTTGGGGTGTTTTCTACCAAACCGTAAATATCGGTGGCTGGATGGGACCCTTGGTTGCCGCGCAATTAAGACTTTTGGCTTGGGAAAACGTATTTTTTGCTTGCGCTGGAATAATCAGTATTAATTTTTTGTTTTTAATGATGTATAAAGAGCCTGGAAAGCAAAAACGCCTTGATGAAGCACAACAAAAAAGAGAATCTGGTGAGATATCAAAGCCACTATGGAAAGAAGCTCTGCACGAGTTAAAGAATCCAGTTTTAGTATATTACATGATAATTTTTTCAGGCTTCTGGTTTATGTTTAATGCGTTATTCGATGTGTTACCTGCACATATTGATGATTGGATAGATACCAGCACAATTATTCAAGATCTTTTCGGAGCTTCAGGAACGACAAGTTCCTTCTGGCATTTTCTTTTTGGTATGAATTCTGACCATAGTATCAGCCCTGAGGGTCTTTTAAACCTTAATGCTGGCCTAATCATGCTCACTTGTTTTCTATTTGCTGCATTAAGTGCCAAGATGCGAGCTCCAACCTCAATGCTGGTTGGCACCATCTTAGCAACAGCTGCACTATTCTTGATAGGTTCATTTAACTGGGCTTGGTTCATGGTGATAAGCATCCTTATATTTTCAATAGGAGAAATGCTATCCAGTCCAAAAAGTTCCGAATTTATTGGCAATATCGCACCACCTGAGAAAACGGCCATGTACTTGGGTTTTACCCAGTTGCCGCTTGGCATAGGTTGGACACTGGAAGCCAAAATAGGGCCTTCTCTTTACCATGCTTTTGCATCTAAAGATTCTTTTTCTCGCGATTTATTGGTTGATAAAGGCATGGCGCAAAATTTGGTAGAACAAATCCCTCAAGGTGAGGCATTTGACAAATTGGTTGAGTTTACCCAATTGCCTGCTTCGCAGTTAACTCAAACCTTATATGATTCGCATAATATAGGCGTGGTCTGGTACATAATGGGCGGAATAGGCGTTATCACTTGTATTGGCATGTTTTATTACGCACGTTGGATATATTCAATGCACAAGCAACAAATAGCTTAAATTATTTTGGACTGAACATGCTGCAAAAACTTCATACCTTACTAATTACGTGCTTTGTATTTAATTCCATTGGTTCAAAGGCAGAATCACTTTTTGAAACAAACGACAAATTCCGTCAATTGGAAGAAATACTACCGACACCCAACGATCAGAGGATTGCCAGTGGAGCGCCTGGGCCGAAGTATTGGCAGCAAAGGGCTGATTATGTTATTGAAGTGACTTTGGATGATGAAAATCAAAAGATTATTGGTTCGGAGTTGATTACTTATCACAATCAATCGCCGCACGATTTGAATTATTTGTGGTTGCAATTGGATCAGAACAGATATGCTCACGACTCGGATGGTTTTTTGACAGAAACTGCACCTGATAATTTTGATGAATTTTCTTACAAATCTTATGCGCGATTGCTTGAGATTGAAAAATTTAAAGGAGGGACAACAATAACAGCAGTGAAGGACACAACGGGCAAGGACATGAGCTTTATTATTAATAAAACCATGATGCGCATTGATTTGCCACAAAGCTTAAAAGCGGGAGAAAGCCTGACATTCAGTGTGGCTTGGTGGCACAATATCATTAATGCTAAAAAAATCAAAGCCCGTGGTGGTTATGAGTATTTTAAAGACGATGGTAATTATATTTATGAAATTTCACGCTTTCAACCGCGCATGTCAGCCTATATGGATGTCACGGGTTGGCAAAATAAGCAATTTTTAGGTTCGGGTGAGTTTACTTTGGAGATGAGTGATTTTGCTGTGAGCATCACTGTTCCTGCGGATCATGTGGTTGCCGCAACAGGTGAGTTACAAAATGCGGATGAAATTTTGTCTGTCGAGCAAATCAATCGTTTAGAACAAGCAAAAACAGCGGATTCTCCGGTGTATATTGTGACACCAAAAGAAGCTAAAAAGGCGGAAAAGAAAAAGTCAAAAGAGACAAAAACATGGATATTTAAAGCCGAAAATGTACGTGACTTTGCTTTTGCTTCCTCGCGAAAATTTATTTGGGATGCGCAAGGGTTCAATCAAAACGGTCATGTTATTATGGCTATGAGTGCTTATCCTAACGAGGCCAATCCGCTTTGGTACCAGTATTCTACCCCTGCAATTATTCAGACCATGGATGTTTATTCGCGTTATACCTTTGATTACCCTTATCCTGTCGCATGGTCGGTTAATGGTCCTGCGGGTGGAATGGAGTACCCCATGATTTGCTTTAATGGTCCGCGGCCTTTTGAGGACAAAACTTACAATGGTAAAGCCGATAAAGATCACGAGTGGGTGCATTCTAAATATGGGCTAATTTCTGTTATTATTCACGAAGTCGGGCACAATTATTTTCCTATGATTGTCAACTCGGACGAACGCCAGTGGACATGGATGGACGAAGGTTTGAATACTTTTTTGCAATTTTTAACCGAAAGTGAGTGGCAAAAAGACTATCCAAGTAAAAGAGGAGAGGCAAAAAACATCGTTGACTACATGATGTCAGACAATCAAGTGCCTATAATGACCAACTCATAATCGTTGCTGCAATTTGGCAACAATGCTTACGCTAAACCAGCTACGGCGCTTAATATATTGCGCGAAACCATCATGGGACGTGAGTTGTTTGATTTTGCCTTTAAAGAATATGCCCGCCGCTGGAAATTCAAACATCCCATGCCTGCTGATTTTTTCCGCACCATGGAAGATGCCAGCGGTATTGATTTGGATTGGTTTTGGCGTGGCTGGTTTTATACCACCGATCATGTGGATATAGCTATTGCAGATGTCACTTTGATGCAAATGGATACGGGCGATCCAAAAATCGACAAAGCCAATCGTGCAAAGGACGAAGAACAAGAAGCCATAACAGTCACCGAACAGCGCAACAAGGACTATGATTATCTTGTCAATCGCAAAGCAGAGTTGAAAGATTTTTATAACAGTTATGAAAAACATGCAGTAACAAAAGCCGACTTAAAAAAATACGAAGAATTGTTGGAGGACCTAAAAGACGATGAAAAGGCCTTATTAAAGGTTAAGCGTAATATCTATGTGATCGATTTTGAAAATATAGGTGGCTTGGTTATGCCTATTATTTTGAAAATTACCTATACCGATGGCAGCGATGAAATGATGCGTATTCCTGCTGAAATATGGCGCAAAAATTCTCAAAAGATATCCAAACTAATCTTCACCAAAAAGCAAATCAAGTCTTTGGAAGTGGATCCTTACTTAGAAACGGCCGACACCAATGTGAACAATAACAATTGGCCAGCAAAAGTGATTAAATCTCGCTTCCAATTGTGGAAACAGAAGTTTAAAGATTCACCAATGAAACAGGCTCAGGATAAATAAGAGATAGGAACTCGTCATTCCCACTTTTGTGAGAATGACGAGTGATTTGATTTTCGAACTTTTAATCTTCAACAGATAACAAACTGCTCCAAGGCATATTGCTTCGATTCCATTGACTTGGATGTTCGGGATGGTCGCTGCTTTTGACATCAATTTGCACATCTTCAACCGTGGCAGATTTGTTAGAAATACCATAATCAACCCGCATACTGCCGACAATATCTGTTTCTAAATTGACTGCTGGACAATGCGGACAAAAGACCGTGGAGTAACCGACATCCATGTTTTCAACGGCTTCATTACCGCCCAGTGCTGTAAGCCAATAAGGCAGACCATTATTATCGTACAAATAATTGATGATAAACTCGGTATCCCCTTGAGTGGCAACGGTTGCTCCCCAACCAGATTCGGCAGGGTTGTACCACAAGCCAGAGCGTTGTTCGGTGGCTGGCTGCCCTGAAAAAACGAAAGGTTGAATGAGTTCAGCACTAAATTTACCATTAATTGTTCTTGTTTGTACGGCTTGATTGGGGCTAATCAAAGTGGTGAGTGAGGAACCAACCGTTGTTATCGTTTGAGTTGAAGTCAAGAACGGACCATTAAATCTTGATTTCGTAATGGTATTTTTGACTTGATTGTTTTGCATGGGTTCTAGAGTAGCTGTATCAGTAATATACCAAATAGGCGAGCCATCTTCTAAACCCGTATATTGAAGATACACTAAGCCATTCCCGATAAAATACATGTCGTTGCCGTTACCCGAGCGATTTGGGTTGAACCACAAGCCATTGCTGGTTGAAATGGTATTGCTGGCATCAGGAGAACAGTTGCTCACCACCGAACAACTGCCATTGTTGCCCAAAGTGGTCGATAGTACCTGGGTATTGTCGCTATTAAAGCCAGCATCATAAACAGCGGCTTGCATGTTAATCCCCAAAGAAGCACCACAGCTGGCTCCCTCATCAACGCTGAACTCAACAAAACTATTGTGTTGCTGAGAAACTTGCAAACTGCCAATCGCTAGAGTCGGTGTTTCTAGGTTAAAGAAGCTAGAATCATCGTTGCCTCCTGCGAGGTTATCTTTATGAAACAGGCAGACGGCTTCTTGAGTGTTAATGCCATTGTCCGTGTTGCAAGAATAACTCATGCCATCAGAGGCATTATCACTTTGTAATCCCACCGATAAACTACTGGGTTTAAAGCCAACACCATCGTATTGATAAACCCATTGATTAACAGTGGGGTATAAGATCGCTTCAAAATTAAAATTTTCGACCGTAGGATCATCGTTATCAAAACGATCAGCCCCTTGGTACATAAAAACATCGCAGGAAAGATCCGCGCCCAATAAAGAGGGTCTTGGACAGGTGTTAAAGTGCTGATGTATGATTTTTTGGGTAATTAGATCATCGTGCATGGGTAATAAGCGAGCATTAGGAGTAGAACCATTGCCGCTATTGTTCGGTAATTGAGGCAAAGGGCAATCGTTGTCCCAATCAAAGCCACTTTCATCAGGGCTGGTTGAGATATAACCATTGGTGCTTAAATAGACGGCGTTGATAGTGCGGCCGTACAAGTCAAAGGGTTGACTTAAGTTTACTGTGGCGACGCCTTCATCGTTGGCCGAAAAACTGGTGCTCGAAGCAGCGAGTGCAAGCACATTGCCGGTCGATGAAATATCTATAAATTGTCGATCGCAAGCTCCTATTTTATTGCCAAAGTTGTCTGAAGCTTTAGCGACAAATGACGACAATCCCGCACTTTTTGTAAAGACAGCATGGGCATTTTGAGTGCTAGAAAAGCCATTGTTTTGAAAGGCTACTGGGATTCTCCATCGTTCACCTGGGTCGATAAAGCTGTCATTATTACCACAGACTTGTTCAGGAGTAGGTACAGCAGCAACATTTAGGAGGTTAATTTGAGGAGCAAGAATGGAAACTGAAAGTTCGGTGCTGGCCGTAAAATTTTGTGAATCTTTGGCTGTTACTTTGATTTTTCCGCTGTAAGCTTGTTGGTAATTTACAGAAATTGATGATAAGGTGCCATCGGTATTGCCATCATCATTAATGTCCCAATCGTAAGTGTAAGGAGCAACCCCACCTGTTGCGGTCACTGAAAATGTTTGCTTGTTAGCTGTTGTTGAATTTCCAGAGTGAGAAAGCTGAAGGTTGAAAGAGGATTGAGCTGTCACATCATATCCACAGGAAGTAAAAGTATTTTCTATGGTTTGCAGGTGTTGATTTAATCCCAAATTAGAGGCTGCTTGTAACACAGCTTCTGCGGCTTGCTGTTGGTTGGTTGTTGATCCAGTCATGGACAAGCCTTCAATAACAATTTTGTCAGTATTTTCTCGACCTATTTGGTCCCAAACTTTCATAAGACATGAGGCCCAAATTTGTCCATCGGTATGAATTTGTCCCACCAGACCAGAGGGATATTGAGCGCCATAGTTGGTGGTTCTTCCTGACCAGCATTCATTGTGCCCATCCCACGAAAACACATAGTGATGCGCGGCTTGATTGGATTGCCAAATTTGATTGGAGCGGCTACGACTGTAGGATTGAGCAAAATAATCACCTGTTCCTTCGCTTAGGCCGTTTTCTTGTGATAGACCTCCGCGAGTAATCCAGTCGTGTATGCCGTGGCCTAATTCGTGAATAATGACATCTGCATCTTCAGCATCATCGATACAGCCTTCTCCAAATACCAGTGCTCCATTGCCTGAATTGTAAAAAGAATTGTCGTTACCATTGTCTCCATGAGCATCGTATTTCACGCCTCCATTGTATTGATAGGGTTTAACATTTAGCCCCAAATCATTGTTTAAATAATTCAGAAAATTATCGATATGATAAAATACATTGACACTTTCAAAAGCTGCATCGGCACGATTGTAATTAAAAGTAGAGCTGTTTTGAGAGAAAATACCATCGTTGGGTGGAGAAATATCAACGGATTGTGCCCAGTCGCTCTGCAGTAAAAATGTAGAGCCAGAGGTGTCTAGTTGAAAGTTCTTGCTAAATAATTCGGCATTTAATTGCTGATTTGTGCTGTCATTGTTATCGCTGTAATTACCACCGTAAACAGAGCCAGAAGAGGACAGAGGGTCAGGATCAAAAACCGTACCACTAGCATTTTGATACATATTAATATCTTTGGCCATTAATATTTTGCCATTTTGAGCATCTATAATGAACAGCCAATTGCCTTGCATAGTATTTGAGGTTAATTCAACTTTATAGGCTGAAACCAAAGACTCTTTTTTGTAGATTACGGGAGAAACTCGGCTTTGTTTGCTGTCAAAGTCACTGTTCATGTAGGCTAAGGCGATTTGCATAGCATCTTCTTTGGAGAATTTTGATTTGAATTGTTTGAGTCCTGTGAGTGGCTTGAGTTGGTTGGTGACATAATTAACGACGTTTTCTTTGTTAAAACTCACGGTAAATTCTGAGTTAAATACTTCAATGCCTTGAAAATATTGCTTAAAACGCACGGTCGTGCTTGCTAAGCCACGATGAATGTAGGATAGCTGTAATTCTTCAACATGCTGAGTTTGTAATTTAAACTGGTTCAAATGACTCATTAAGTATTCACGGGCTATGGCTTCTGCGTCTTGTGACTTTGCCTGAAATTCTACATGAGCAATATGAGTAGGAATTCCTGATTGAACATCAACGGTTTTATTCCCTACTTTATTAACTTGTGAAGTACTGGGTAAGATTTGCTTGACCTGTCTAACAGGCGGTTTTTTGCTGTATGCAAGAGTTGATTGCAGCACTAAAAAACTTATAATATACGCTGTTATTTTCATAGATATTTACCTTATTAATTGTTTTGCTTTATGATTATAGCCTCAAATCCATTTTTTCCCAAATTTCTTAAGGCCACATCTGCTTTTCGACCACTCTTATAGGGTTCTGTTCTAACGCGATACCAGTGTTCTTTGTTGACATCAACTCCTTGAATAAAAACGGTCAGTCCAGTAAAGGCGACTTGTGCCTTGAGCGCTTCAGCATCATCTTTGTGCCGGAAAGCACCGAGTTGCAAGACATAGGACTGTGATTTACGATCATTGACTTGTGTCAGTTCACTGTCTTCTACGACCACTTCCATTTCTTGTAAGGTTTTGTAAAAATCGTAATCTTTTTTTGGTTTTATTTTTAATTCTTCGCTTTTGTCTTCTATTTTGCTAATTGTTTCTGTCTTTTGCGTTTGTGGCGCATTGTTTGCATGATCGGGTTTAGGCACCCAGTCGTTAATATAGGCGACCAAGGCTAATGACAGGCCTGACAACATGCCGATTAATAGAATAATCCATCCTGGCATCCTTTTTTTAGGTGCAGCTCGACCAGCGATTTTTCTTTTGGTTTTCTTTTTGGTGATTTTCCTTTTCGTAGCCATTGTGTTATTTTTCTTCCTCTTTAGAAAACATATAACTCGGTGCAGAAGCACCCAAAAGTTTTAAGCCACCTGCTAAAATAGTTTTGGTCGCTAAAGACAAGTTCATGCGTGCATTACGTAAATTTTCGTCTTCTATGCTTATGACGGGACAAGCTCCATAATAACTTTGGTAATATTGTGCCAGTTCACGCAGATAATTGGCCAGCAAATGCGGAGCTCGGGTTCGAGCGGCAGCTACTAATATTTCTGGATAAGAGGCAATGCAACGCATTAAGTCTTGTTCTTGGTTTTCGATCAAAAGATGCAAACTGGCGTTGCCAATTTCCTTGTTGTGTTGCAGGGCTCTTTCTTCGAGTTTTTGGTAGATATTGCAGATTCGCGCATGCGCATACTGAATATAAAAAACAGGATTATCATTGCTTTGCGATTTGGCTAAGTCCAAATCAAAATCCAAGTGCTGATCGTGGCTGCGCATCACATAAAAAAAGCGAGCGGCATCAACACCAACATCTTCCACCAATTGTGACAAGGTCACAAATTGTCCAGAACGTGTGCCCATTTGAATTTTTTTGCCATCTTTAATCAGGTTAGCAAATTGAGTAAGAACAATTTCAATATCATCAGGATTAATACTCATGCCTTTGGCGGCCGCCTTTAAACGCGCAATATAACCATGATGATCGGCTCCAAAAACATACAAAGCTCCTTCAAAGCCCCGTTCAAATTTATTCAGCAAATAGGCAATATCCGATGCGAAATAGGTTTTTTGACCATTTTCACGTTCAACAACCCGATCCAAGTCATCACCAAAGTGAGTAGCCATAAACCAAGTCGCACCATCCTTTTCGTACAAATAGCCTTTGTCTTTGAGCAAAGTTAGTGCGCGATCTATGGTGTCGCCATCGTGTAATTTTTTCTCCGAAAACCATGAGTCATAGTTGACGTTGAAGTTTTCTAAGTCCTGTTTGATGCCGGATAATATGTTTTTTAAGGCAATTTGAAATACTTTTTGGTAGCTCTCTTTGCCCAATAAGTGCTTGGCATTGCTGACCAGAGCATCAATATGTTTTTCCTTGTCGCCCCCTGCTTTTTCGTCATCGGGGACATTTTCGTAAACTTCTAAACTCTTGTGGACAAATTTGTCACCGTATTTTTTTCGTACCTTGCGTGCGATATCGACAATGTATTCGCCTTTGTATCCATTGTCAGGAAAAACTACAGGAATGCCGCACAATTCAATATAACGCAGCCAGACAGAAGTCGCCAATATATCCATTTGTCGGCCGTTGTCATTGACGTAATATTCGCGTTGTACTTGGTAACCACTTTTGGCCAAAATATTAGCTAACGAAGCTCCGTATGCCGCACCACGCCCGTGACCGACATGCAAGGGGCCAGTTGGATTGGCAGAAACAAATTCGACGGTTATTTTTTTGTCTTTGCCAAAATCATTGTCGCCATAGCTTTCACCTTGTTTTAAGATTTGCTTGATAACTTGACGGCGGCAGTTTTCAGTTAAGAAAAAATTCAAAAATCCAGGCCCAGCGATTTCAACTTTATCAACATGCGAAGACTCGATTAATCTTTCCATCAAAAGTTGGGCAATTTCTCGCGGATTCTTGCCCAGTGGCTTGGCCAAAGTTAAGGCCAAATTGGTGGCAAAATCACCGTGTTCCTTGCTGCGTGTGCGTTCGAATGAGATGTGAGCGTCCAATTCTTTTGGAAAGACATTGTCGCGTTGCAAACAACTGACTGCTTTTTCTAATAATTCTTCTAAATGCTTAATCATGCCCTGATTTCAATGTATTTGAGTAAAGGCGTGATTTTAGCAAAACTAACATGAATGTTTCATTAAAACTGATGGCTATTTAATAATATTTATAATTAATGCATTTTATTCATTCATTCGAGTCAATTTATAAGGAATTACTCAAATTATCGAATTATAAGGTTAAAAATTGGTATCCATAGAACTAATTATAAATTAAGCTATCATAATAAGGAAATAACAATTAATTTAGGAGCTTGCAATTATGAAAACATTTTATTTATTCATTACTTTATTTATATCAAATTTTGTTCATGCTTATCCGATATCTCCCAATGCTCTTAAAAAATTGGCTGCTGATTCCCAGGTCATTGTTGTTGCACAAGTTGAATCAATTGATGTTGGTCGTAGTGAAATTATCCAAGACGGTGACTCAATTGAAACTGTTAATGAATTATCTCAGGCGAATTTAGTTGTATTAGATGTATTGAAAGGCAATCCAGAATCAATAATTACTGTAGAATTTAATAAGCGGATTTCCTGTCCAGCTCCGGCATCTTATCAAGAGGGCACTAAGGTGCTTGCTTTTTTGGATAAAAAGCCACTTGTAAATAAATATTCAACCCATGCGAGAAGCTATGGTGCAAAAACTTTAAATGATGTGGATCTCGAAATCTATGTTCAAAGAATAGAGGAAATACAACAAATCTTACAATTGAAAGATAAAGATGAACAAAGAAATGAGACGATTGAGTGGTTGGTTAAGTGTGCCGAAAATAAAGCTACACGTTTCGAAGGATTATATGACTTATATCCACAAAGTGAATTAATGTCTTACTACGATAGAAATGAGGATACATTTACTCATAAATACAAGTTAACGAATAATCAAAAACAACGTTTAAGAACAGTTTTATTATCTATCGACAAATTGGATTATGGAGACTTTGGGTTAATTGATGTTGTAAAAGAGAGTAATGATGATGAATTAATCCAGTTCCTAATTTCTCAATTTGGGAAATATAATGTTGGCCAATTAACACGTGAAAAAACGTATATAATTCAATATTTTATGCGCTACCTTTCGGAGTTGACCTCAAATTCAGATTTAGCTGACATTTCTCAAAAATACAATAGATTATACATCTTTTATGAAAAAGAAAAAGAGCAAGTGCTGGATTTGGTTGATGAATTTTCGTCGGTTTTAGATGGAATTTAATTCTATTTTCTCCCGCGCAATGTGTGGGAGTATCTGACTAAAATCAAGCGTACTTTTAAATGGATTCCCGCCTTCGGTAGGCTCCGCCCACTATGGATAAATATAGAAGCCCATATATATAAGCCTCTGCATTGGTGGGTAAAACCCGAATGGCACTTAGTTAAGAACTAACATGTTGTTATTAAACCAGTTAATCATTTAAAACTCTGTCATTCCCATGAAAATGGGAATCCAGAGATACTCGATAATGTATTAGGCGGCAATTAACATGGCCGCTTTGGCGCCAACTAATTTGGCCCGTTTGAATAAATGAGTATTGATTTTTCAGTATAACGAGTCAGTGTTTAACGTTTTGTGTTGGCTTATTTTGAAACAGTAAAAAACTCGGTGAGTGTCTTGGCTACGAAAATAAAGTGTTTTATAGGGTTTTATTGAAGACAGAGGATCTCGGACAGCTTTACTGTTTAAAAATAAGCCAACACAAAACGGTACCGAGGTAAATTGATCAAATATGATGCACTATGGCAAAATTCCTACAAAGAAAAGGAATTTTGCCATAGTTTTCAGCAACCAAATTTTGTAACATAAGTGATTTTAGTGGAACAAACATGACAACAGCAAGGAGCCAACTTATTTCAATTGATGATACACCGTATTATCACGTCATCACCCGTTGTGTCCGACGAGCCTTTTTAGCAGGTTATGACAAACCCACAAAGACCTCTTTTGAACACCGACGACAATGGATTGTTAATAGAATGCTTGAATTATCCGATATATTCTCTATCGGCATTTGCTCATACTCCGTCATGAGCAATCATTACCATATTGTCCTCAAAGTTTCTGATAACAAACTTTGGTCAGTCACACAAACACTCAAAACATGGAACAGACTCTATAGTTTACCCTATCTTTGTGAAAAATTTCTTAAAAATGAAATCACAAACAAAGCCGAATTAAGACAAGTCAAAATCATGGCTAAAATGTATAGAAAAAGACTCATGAACATATCATGGTTCATGAAGAGTCTGAATGAATACATAGCCGTCAAGGCCAATGCCGAAGACAAATGCAAAGGCCACTTCTGGGAAGCTAGATTCAAATCCCAAGCACTACTCGATGAAAAAGCCTTGCTCACTTGCATGGCCTACGTTGACTTAAATCCAATAAGAGCTGCCATGGCGCAAACCCCAGAAACTTCAGATTACACCTCAATACAAGAAAGAATCAAAAACAAAAAGACCAAACTACTGCCCTTTAATGAAAAAAATATTCCTTACTATCTTTCTGACTACATTGCTTTAGTGGATTACACAGGCAAATGTATCCATCCCAACAAAAAAGGATATATCGAAAATGATATTCCCGACATTCTAAATCGTTTAGAAATTCATCCAGATACTTGGTTAGAAGAGATGAAGCAATACAGAAGCAGTGGCAAAAACGCCATTGGCACTGTTGCTCAAATCAAATCTTTTTATAAAAGCATCAAAAGCAGGTTGCCTCTCGGCACTCCAGCACCTGCTTGGGAATAGAAACAAGCTCTTTAGAACTAAATCAAGGCATCAGTATTTAAGCTGATGCTTTGCTATGCTTGTAATAAGGTGATTTCTGAGATATTTCGCTAAAACCCCAAAAAAATCTATTTTTCAACTACTTTTTCTCGATTGTTAAATCCATTTGAGCGAAATCTGGCTAAAAACGAGTAGAATTATGCTTTTCTGGCACGCCTGTCCCATATTCTCTGTGGGAAGCAAGATTCAAATCCCAAGCACTACTCGATGAAAAAGCCTTACTCACTTGCATGGCCTACGTTGACCTGAATCCAATAAGAGCAGCCATGGCGCAAACCCCAGAAACTTCAGATTACACCTCAATCCAAGAAAGAATCAAAAACAAAAAGACCAAACTACTGCCCTTTAATGAAAAAAATATTCCTTACTATCTTTCTGACTACATTGCTTTAGTGGATTACACAGGCAAATGTATCCATCCCAACAAAAAAGGATATATCGAAAATAATATTCCCGACATTCTAAATCGTTTAGAAATTCATCTTGGTTAGAAGAGATGAAGCAATACAGAAGCAGTGGCAAAAATGCCATTGGCACCGCTGCTCAAATCAAATCTTTTTATAAAAGTATCAAAAGCAGGTTGCCTCTCGGCACTCCAACACCTGCTTGGGAATAGAAACAAGCTCTTTAGAACCAAATCAAGGCATCAGTATTTAAGCTGATGCTTTGCTATGCTTGTAATAAGGTGATTTTTGAGAAATTTCACTAAAATGTCTAAAAAATCAATTTTTCAACTACTTTTTCTCGATTGTTAAATCCATTTGAGCGAAATCTGGCTAAAAACAAGCAGAATTATGCTTTTCTGCTACGCCTGTCCCTTATTCTCTCTTATTCTCTCTTATTCTCTTCTTATTCTCTTTTATTCTCTTATTCTCCGTTTGAGCAAAATTCAAAGGTTTTTTTATATTTTTATTACATTTTTTTCGTGGTATAAAATTAATAACTTTTAGTGCGAATAATTAATTTCCAATTCGGATAACAATCCATCTTCAATTAAAAAATTTCTGTTTACCATCTCACTATATCTTGTGTCATGAGTTACAACACAAATTGTGCTACCAGATTCATTAAGTTCTTTGAGTAAATTCATGACAGATTGGCTGTTTTTTGAATCTAAATTTCCAGTTGGTTCATCTGCAAGAATAATTGTTGGATTCCCAATAATAGCTCGTGCTATTGCAACCCTTTGTTGTTGACCTCCTGATAATTGTTTGGGAAAATGATGTAATCTATGACCCAATCCTACATGATTTAATGCCTTTTCAACCAACTCTTCTCTAATCTTTTTATTCATTCCTTTACGGTAAATTAAAGGTAATTCAACATTTTTTTTTACATTAAGGTTATCAATTAAATTAAAATTTTGAAAAATAAACCCAATAAATTCATTTCTGATAAATGCCTTTTGAAAACTTTTTAGTTTGGAAATATTTTTATCTTTTAGGAAATAATCTCCAGCTGTTGGGGTAGTAAGCAACCCTAATATATTTAGTAAGGTACTTTTACCCGAACCAGATGTACCTTGAATCGCAATAAAATCCTGGTTTTGAATAGTAAAAGAAACATCTTTAAGTGCATAAGTATCCATGCGATCTGTAGAGTAAATTTTTGAAATGTTTTTAATGTTAATTATAGTTTCTTTCATTGAATAATCTCAATTTCTTTTAAGTTTTGATTTATATCATCAATTTTATTTACAATTATACTTTGACCAAATTTTAGACCGCGTAAAATTTGTATTTTATTATTGCTTTCTTTGCCAAATTTCACTTCTACTTTAAAAGCAGACTTTTTCTCCTCATCTAAAACGAAAATAGAATGTATTTGATCTTCAGATATGCCTTGCGGTTTTGTTACCCATAAAGTATCCTTTATTTCTGAAAAAATAATATCACCAGTTACATTCATATCAGCTCTTACACCTTTAGGTAAATTGTCATTTATTTCTAACTCTATTTCAATAGAGCTATTTTTAATTTGTGGATTTATAGATTTTATATGGGCTTTTATAGTCGTATTTAAAACCTTTATTTCTACTTCTTGATTATATTGAATTTTGTTAGCAAGAGATTCATTAACTAGCATTATCGCATTCAGTTTTACGTTGTCATTAAGCTCTACTAATGACTGACCTACTATTACATGTTCCCCAAATTTAACATAAATTTTATTAATGATCCCATTCATACTCGCTCTTATGGTCATATCTTCAATTAATTGTTTTTCAGTCTCCAATTTGTGTTGGATTTGTTCAATTATTAATAAATCTGCTGAGATTTTTGATGCTTTAGAATTTTTGAATGATTTTATTTTTCTTTCTTCAAATGAAAGTTCCTTTTCTAAATTTTTAACTTCTAATCGGTTTTTTTGAATATCAATCTCTGAGATGATTCCTTTTTTTTCAAGTTTTTCCTTTGCATTCAATTTTAATTTTTGTATAGCAATCGTATTTTTTAATTTAAATAGATTTGACTCGTTGTTAAGAGTCTGTATATTTAAATCAGATATTAGTATTTGATGCTTTGCTTTAGCTTGATTTAAATTGTATTGTGTTTCCGTAATCTTTTGTTTTAATGTTTCACTTTTTAAAATCAATATTAATTCACCTTGTGTAACTAAAGATCCAACATTTTTTTTAATTTGTGAGACTGTTCCAGAAACTTTAGAAGTTATTAAGTAATTATTAACTGTTTTTAATTTTCCTACTGCATGTGCAGATATTATTAAATCACCTTTCTCAACTTTAGATATCCATAAATCTTTCAGTTTTATAGATTGATTTAAATTAGGGTTATTATAGAACCAATAAATAATACCAATTAGGAATATGATAATGAATAAAACAGATGCATTCTTTAATCTATTTTTTTTATTTAACCTATCTAATCTTTCTATATCCATGTTTAAAACCTATAAAACCTGAGTTAAAAAATCATTATTTAGTCGTTTGAGAACTATCCAGTATATTATGATTATACTTACTGTGATTAAAAATAATATTGAAACCATTACATAAAACATTGTAAGTATTTTAATACCTATAAAGCTACTTGGTAAAAGAAAAAACAAAGTTAAATACGAAAAAGTTCCTATAATTAAAATCCAATAAAAGGTCATAGTTGTCAGCTCTTGCCATAATTTACTTTCTGTTAATCCTAATGCAAACTTAATAGCTATATGTTTTTTATTAATCTCTATCCACTGCAATGTTCCTGAGTAAAGGGAAAATAAACCAATTATCAAAATTGTTATACTTATTAATGACAATAATAACAAACGATTGAAATCTTGGATAAAATATTTTTCATACTCAGAATAAAAAGAATTTGAAGTATCAAGCTTATATTGTCGATAATATCGCTTCATAGTGTTCTCTATAACATCATTAAAATATGACACATCAATTTTCCCTTTTATTAAAATTATTATACGTCGGGAGTCATTATTTATGTAATAAGTAAATGGTGGAGCCATCATGTCACTATTTAAAAAATGAGCATCTTTTACAACAGCAACAATTCTTTCACCTTTGTCAGTTTTTTTATTAATGGCTAATGATGAACCACCATATTTTTTTGCCAAGGTTTCATTTATTACGATATCATTATTGCTATCAGTTATTTGAGGTATATTGCCACTCACAATAGGAATTTTGAAAAAATCGAAATAAGAATTATTTACATTAGAAAAATATTCGTTTTTAATGGAAAAAGTTCCATCATCTTCAATATCTTGACTTCCTCTTAAATTATAACCATTAATAGGTGTAATGTTACTCACTAAAATTTCTATTACATCATTTGATGACTTTAATTCTTTCTGTAATATAATTTTAAGATCCTTTTGTGGGTTCGAACCCTCTTCAACCTTTAAAGAATCTAAGCCTTTATTAACATAAGTCCACTGATAGATTTCATCAGTTTGAAAGTTGATTTTATTTTTGAATTTGTTATTTAGCTCAATTTTATTAATCGAAGCGATTGACGTAAGCCCTATTGAGACCGACATTGCACATGTAATCAATAGGATAAATATCTTCTTAATTATGTTACTTTTTTGATGAATAACAGCTATTGCCAAATAACCAAGTGTTAATGCAACCAATACGCTTAATATTATAATATTTATTAAAGATGGAATAAGATTGCTGATAGTTGTTTTAATTTGTAAAAACTTTATTAATGAAGAGTCTTTAAAAACAAATAAGCAAATATAATATATTAGCAACCCTAGTAACATCGCAACCATTAGCCAGAAAAATACATATATAAATTGGTTTAAAATGATGTATTTCTCATTTTCTCCTAAAATAAAACGTGTATAGAATTCATTTTTCTGTTTTATGATATGCATGCTCTGGTATAAAACAAAAGCTATAAAAGCTAACAATACAATAGCTATAGAAATATAATAATAAAATTGAGAAAATTCCACATATGATTGAACATACTTAATATCACCTACTAAGCCTTCAAATAGAGCGATAGATGAATTGTCACTATCAATCTTTAAATTTTGTGCAACGATCATGAGCTTTGATGAAATTTGCTCAGGTGACAAATTATTTCTTACGGTAATAGCTAAATTAATTGGTCTTGCTATCAAAATTACTTGCCAAAAGGATTGTGATAAACCGCGGGAGTTTATCCATTGTTTAGCATCCACAAAAATATCAAATTTTTGATTAAGAAAAAAAGAATTAAAACCTTTTTGAGTAATTCCAGAAATAAGAAATTTTGAACCATCTACTTCAATATATTTGTTAATTATATTAGGCGAACTTGCCAATTGGGTTTTCCAAAAATCATAACTTATTAGAACTTCTTTACTGTTTAGATCTGGCAAATTCCCTTTATAAAGTTCTAAATTAACTAATGATGGCGCATTATTAAAATAGAGTTGAGGAAAAACCTTATAGTTATTGTTCAAAATTTTGACATTAGATTCACCATTATCTAAAGTAATGAACCATTTTTTTATTACTTCTTGGCTGCCTTCAATAAGTTTATCAGCTTTAATTTTGGAAAATCCATTGCCTTTAATTCCATAATTATTATTAATTTCTAAGCTATACCACTTAGAATCTAAGCCAATTCCATTTGGCAGAAATCTACTGATCTCTGAGTGTGCAGATTGACTAAAAAAATAAAAGCTAATAGCAGAAGATAGTAGAAGCAATAAGGAAATAAAGGACAATCTTGCATATTTTATTGCAACAAATGTCCTCGACAATTCAATAGCATACATAAATAAAAAACTATAGTAACTTTATGTAAATATTTAGTTAAAAGGACTCATTTTATTCATTTTATCGTGCAACTCTATTTCAATAATTTGAATATCATTATTTTCTTCACTGATTGATTTAAATAACTCTAATCTCTTTTTCTTATTTGCAATCAATTTTGGATATTGATTTAAAACTTCAAACCATGCATTGAAAAATATAATTTTATACTTCGCTTTAGTTTTTTGCATTGTCGCAATTACTTTTTTTGTATCATTATTATTTGTATACTTAGATATATCATCTAATGAAAAGTCTTTCTTGAATTTATTGTCGCCATTGATCCATGAAATTGCTAATTCTTTTGTGATTGTCAAATATTCTTCAGGTTTTTTATTAATTACTTGAAAATGAGATGCTTTATTATTTTTATCAAAAATATAAGCAATTGGTGTGCTTTCTCTTAAATTAAGATTAGAAAGTAAACGGTTATAATCATAAATTTCCATGTTAATAGCACTTGCTTTGGGGCTTGTAAATAAACATAATAACAAAAGGGGTAAATAATATTTCATAGTAAATCTCTAGTAATAGAAAGTAAAAAAAATAAAAGCCTAGAAAATTACTAGGCTTTATATTTCAAAAATTTGAGTAAATCGTTATCTTCGTTGACAACCACTAGGACCACATGTTGTACAACTTATACCTGTAGGACTAACAAAACAGTAAGTACATGTTGTACTTGCACCTGCTCCATAACAAGTCACATACACTGTACCAGCAACTGCTGCAGTTGCTCCAATAAACAATGAACCTGCGAATACTAATTTTAATAAACTTTTTTTCATTTTATAACTCCTTTAGTTTTTAGTAGGATAAAGATTGATAAAATTCAATCTTAAATGCATGATAAGGATGCTAAGTAAAGCAGTCAAGAAATTTAACTTAAAAAGCTGTATTATTTAAAAAAAATATATTAGACATGCATAGTGCAAAACATTTAAATTGCTAAAATCATCTTGATTAAAGGCTAATTGAGCGAGATTTTGCAGATTCTGAAGACAAAGAATTTAGATTTTGAATAGGTTTTGAGGAAAAGCCAAAAGTTGACTTATTTGAAACAAAGGTATAGGTCTCACACGTGCTGTGAAGAAATTAAGCTTAATAATTTTGAGCTATTCTAGAGCAGGAACAAAGCCAATATCAAGCTTGATTTTGGCTTTAATATTATTAAAATATAGCTTGAGTTTTTCAAA
>Ga0316208_1000258_pt1 | contig 71315 bp, 63 predicted proteins | sample 3monopyrite_MG_FD_204944 | JGI IMG/M metagenome (GOLD analysis project Ga0316208, IMG submission 204944) | Microbial mat bacterial communities from mineral coupon in-situ incubated in ocean water Damariscotta River, Maine, United States -... | ecosystem: Environmental > Aquatic > Marine >... | reverse complement strand
AAGAGCAATTAAAAGAAGCTGGTATTGAATTCAAAGTAGGCTCATTTCCTATGCGAGCTTTAGGACGTTCTAGAGCAAGTATGGACTTGGACGGACTGGTGAAAGTTCTTGCCGATAAAGAGACAGACGAGATACTTGGTGTTCATATGATTGGAGCTCGAGCAGCCGATATGATTGCAGAAGCGGTTGTAGCTATGGAATTCCGAGCATCTGCCGAAGATGTTTCGCGTATGTCGCATGCTCATCCAACCTATACCGAAGCCATCAAGGAAGCTTGTTTGGCAGCCACCGATAATCGTCCGTTACACATGTAATCGGAACATTCGATTCAATAACCTTGTTCCAATACCCATGAAGCCCGAAATAGGAGTATTACTCATCAATGTCGGTACACCCAACTCGCCCAAGGTCAGCGATGTAAGGAAGTACCTTTCTGAATTCCTAAATGACCCACGAGTAATTGACATTCCTTGGCTAGCGCGAAAAATTTTGGTGAATGCTATTATTGTTCCGTTTCGTGCACCTAAATCGGCTAAGATTTATAAGCAAATGTGGACTGATGAGGGTTCTCCTTTGTTAATACACAGCCAGAATTTTAGAGATAGCCTGCAAGAAGACTTGGGGAAAAACTACCAAGTGGAAATTGCGATGCGATACCAAAGCCCATCTGTAGAAGAAGGCTTAGAGAAGATTCGTAAGAACAACCCCAAGAAGATAATTGTGATGCCCATGTATCCTCATTATGCTTCGTCATCTACGGGCACCTGTTTTGAAGAGGTAATGCGCATATCATCAAAGTGGTGGGCTATGCCCGAGATGGTTTTTGTAAATCAGTTTTACGATTTACAGGGATACATTGATGGGTTTGTTAAAAACGCTAAACAATTTGATGTCGAGTCGTACGACCATGTACTCTTTAGTTATCACGGCTTGCCTATTCGTCAGTTAGATAAGATTTATGACGAAGGGCTTTGCTCAGACCATGATTGTGAGCACGAACTAACCGAGGAGAATCATTTCTGCTACAAAGCCACTTGTTATGCAACCACAAGAAGCATTGCCTCACGCTTAGGCTTGTCAGAAAATCAGTACAGCGTTGGTTTCCAGTCTAGGTTAGACGATAAGTGGATTAAGCCATACTCCGATAAAATAGTTGCGGAGAGAGCTAAATCTGGAGTGAAAAAGATGTTGGTGTTCTCTCCTGCATTTGTGGCAGATTGTCTAGAAACGTTGATTGAAATTGGAGACGAGTATCAGGGAATTTTTAAGGAACATGGAGGAGAGAAGCTTCAACTGGTTCCCAGTTTGAACAGCGACCCAGATTGGGTCACATCATTCGCAAACCATATTAGAACCAAATAAAAAAGGAGAGCAATTTGCTCTCCTTTTCTATTTAGTATCCGTTTTAAACAACTTCATCAGTTAAGCATTACCCGCTTACTGAAATTCTTGATATCGTTGCTAAGGTTGATAATGTAGATTCCTCTAGCAAGGTCGCCAGCAGGAAGTCTTACTTTATTCATCCCTTCTACGGCAGCTCCTTGAAAATCTAAAGCACGTCTTCCGCTTGCATCATAAAGCATGATGTTGTACTTCTCATTTTGAGCGCCAGTAAACTCAACTACAATTTCAGATTGATCAACGTCATACGCATTTACAAAGTTGAAATCGTTTCCGTCTGTACCGCAGGTAACAGCAATAACTTCAGAGTATTCATACTTGCCATCGAAGTCCGTGTTTTTCAATCGGTAGTAAGAAGTTCCTCCATACGGAAGTTGGTCGGTTACATTATATGATAATGGTTGATTGCTGTTTCCAGCACCTTCAATCACATCAACAATTTCGAAATCTGCTCCGTTATTGCTGCGCTCAACAGTAAAGAAATCATTGTTGGTCTCCGTATAAGTGCTCCAACGAATTTCAATTTTCCCATCAGCACATTCTCCCGTAAACCGAACAAGCTCTATTGGAAGCGGATCACTATTGTCAACCAATGTCCAAACCGGGAACATGTCCTCTAGCCAAGTGGTACCATCCTGCGCAATTTGAACAGTTACGGTATTGGCTCCAGTATTTGTGATTACCCCCGGCACACCATACAGCCAATCTCCCCATTTGTTCAAATCATGATTCCATCGCTGAGGTACAAGATTGGCTTCAACAATTAGGTTCGGTGCGGCATTTTCAGCGTCCAAATACCTGAAACGGTATTGCATGCGTGGTTTAACCGTGTAACCTGAAGCACCGTCACCGATATTGTCTTCGTCCATAATCCAAAAACGGTCTGTAACCCATTTATGGGCTGCTTGGATGTAATCGTCTGTTAGATGCGTAACAGTTGTTGGAAGGTCTGACCACGCTGAAGGTGCAAAGGGTCCTGTAGCAATATCAGGAAATGTTGTTTCGTCAAAAGTGTTTGCGGGATCTGTACCGTAGGTTGCAAAAGTCTTATAGGGTGATGTAGGTGTTCCTGAAGTTGTAATTGTATAATCAATCATCAGGTTTGCAGGCGTAGTTTCATCTGTCCCGAATGGGATTACGTATGCTCCAGTTCCTGCTAAACCAACATTCCATTTTAATCTTCCGTAGCCAACAGATGGCGGTGTTTCCGAAATCACATAACCATTTCCAGACCTTACGATAGCAGCAACAGCAGCATTTTCAACCGAAAGATTCTTTGAGTTAAGTCTTAAACTTTGATTTGCCAATGTTAAAACACCGTACGTACTAGCTCCTGGGTTGGAACCTGTTCCGGTAAGCGTTTTCTTATCTGTTCCCCTCACCTCAAGATTAAAGAACCGAGTTTCTTCCGTTCCTCCAATGTTTTGGGCTGCACCACTGAGCAAAACAACACCACCTGTTGTAGTGGTTGGAGTTGCTCCAAAAACACCCGTGGTGTTATTGTTGATCCAATTTCCGTCAATATCAATGGTGCCAGCGTTTTTAACTTGAGCTCCAGCGGTATTTGTATTGGTAAAACCTCCATTATCTACAATAAAATAGGTGCCAGCATCAATGATGATTTTAGCACCATCATTTTTTACCCCTTGAGAGAATACAACTAGTGGACTTAGGAATAAGCACGAAAGAATCAATCTGTCTTTCAATTTCTTGTAACGTATTTCCATTTCTTTAGTCTTCTAAATTTGAGTTTGAAATCCAAGGAAAACAAACTAGATGATAAATCTACCGAATTGAATCGATTGGTGAAGTCAAAATTCGTCATCATTTAAATTTCAACTTTGCAAACCTTTTACAAATCAGTTTAACGTTATACTTAAACTTCTAGTTCGGGGTTTGGTTGTCTATCGAAAATTGTAACAGAAATGAGTTGGTCTGATAGGTCGGTCGTAAATAATTTAACTCGTAGGCAGGTTGATGACATGCTGGAAGGGGAATCGCAAGTATTTGTGCTTAAAAGTACTGATAATCTGCCATTCAGTTTTGCTGATGTTGAATTTAAGTTTTCCGAATTAGTTGGTGTGGGAATTCAAAAAAGCATGACAGGTGAGTCTGCTGCTGATATTCCGAAGTTGAAGAAATGGCTAGACGAAGCTGACGATTTGGTCTTTGCATATTTCAACTATGACACTAAAAACCTACTCGAAAATTTAAAATCCAAAAATGTAGATGCAATCGGATTTCCGAAATTCACTTTTGTTGTTCCTGAAATTGTAATGTTTATGAATACAGAACAAGCTGTGTGCTTTTCGTTTTCGCAAATGGTTGAGAGAGATTGGGAAAAACGAGACGATTTCAGTAATAATAAAAGTTCATTGCAGTCTATTTTAAAATCCGATTATCTGAATACGGTAGAAAGGCTCAAAGAGCACATTCAACTCGGAGATGTGTATGAGATAAACTATTGCGTGAAGCACGAAATTGAAAATGCTTCAATCAAACCGTTTCGCTTGTTTCAGCAACTAAAAGAGGCTTCTCCGGCACCATTTTCTTGCTATGTAGCTGATAAAGGAAGGTATTTGATGAGTTCGAGTCCTGAACGATTTATGAAGAAATACGGAGGTAGAATTATTTCTCAACCTATGAAAGGGACAAATCGGAGAATTGTAGATAATGAGGCGCAAAAAGCGGCCCTTCGTAACGATAAAAAGGAAGTTGCTGAAAACGTGATGATTACCGACCTTGTGCGTAACGACCTTTCGCGCAGCGCAAAAAAGGGAAGTGTAAAAGTGGATGAGCTGTGTGGTGTTTATGAGTTTAAGCACGTTAATCAGATGATTTCAACCGTTTCGGCAGAGCTAAGAGAAGATGTTCATCCGCTAGATGCCATTTTGAATGCATTCCCAATGGGATCGATGACTGGGGCTCCAAAGATTAAAGCGATGGAATTGATTGATCAATATGAAGATTTTTCAAGAGGACTTTATTCAGGTTCGGTCGGTTACTTTACTCCCGATTTAGATTTCGATTTTAATGTCATCATCCGAAGCGTACTTTATAATGAAGATAAAAAGGTAATCACCTTTCCAACAGGAAGCGCCATTACGATTAATTCCAATCCTGAAAAGGAATATGAAGAATGCATGCTGAAAGCGGAAGCAATGCGAAAAGTTCTAGCCAATCATGCAAAGTGAATTTTTGGCTGCCATGGAAAATTTTGGTCTTTCCGATTCGGGAATGTCAATACTAGTTGGGGTAAGCGGTGGCGTGGATTCTATGGTTCTTGCCACACTTTTGTACGAAAATAAGTTCTCAATTTCAGTAGCACATTGCAATTATCAGCTGCGTGGATTGGCATCTGACCATGATGAAGAACTCGTTAAAAAATGGTGTTCAGACCGCGAGGTTCCATTCTATTCCAGAAAAGTTGACACTCAACTACAGGCAGATTCGGTAGGCCATTCCATCCAAATGGTGGCGCGCAAAGCACGTTATGCTTTTTTTGAGCAACTGCTGGGAGAGCACAACCTCGGAGTTACTGCCTTGGCGCATCATGCCAATGATCGGGTAGAATCGCTTCTCATTAATGTGTTGCGCGGAACAGGAATTCGTGGTTTACAAGGAATGCCGTCCTCCAGGGAAGGAATCATCCGTCCGCTTATCAGATTTACGAAACAGCAAATTCTAACATTTGCTAAAAAAGAAGGGGTTTCGTTTAGAAATGATGCTTCTAATATGGAAACATACTACCAGCGAAACTGGGTTCGTTTGCGCCTACTTCCTATGTTGGAGCAAACCGAACCGAATACATTATTTCAGCTAAAAACATTCTGCGAGCGAGTAGAAAGTGAGCTACCTAACTACGAATCGTGGCTTGAGACGCAATCTGCTTTACTTGTTTCTGATAATAAAATTTCTCTGACGGCACTCCAGACTGCACATGCTCCATTTACCCTATTAAAGGAGAAACTGCAATCCAAAGGGTTTTCATCAGAGCAAGTTTTTGAGGTGATGCAGGTACTTGATTCCAGTTCGGGAACGGAAGTTCATTCTGAAACACATCGCGTTGTGAAAGATCGAGAAAATCTGTTGCTCGTTGATTTAGGAGAAGAGCCGGATAAGCCAATTCTTCAATTTGAGGCCGTTACCAAGGATTCGCTTGAGACATTGAAAACCCTGCCGAGTGTTGCTCTGCTGAATGCCGAAATGGTCAGCCAGCCAAATTTAGTCTTACGCAAATGGAGGCAAGGAGATCGGTTTAAACCATTAGGAATGAAGGGCTGGAAGAAACTCAGCGACTTCTTTATCGATGAAAAACTGTCGGTTTTTGATAAAGAACAAGTTTGGGTGTTGACTTCCGATAATGAAATTGTCTGGGTAGTTGGCAAGAGACTGGACAATCGTTTTAAGATTCTTGAATCAACCCAAAAAGTGTTAAAGGTTACCGTAAGTTGTTGAACTTTCAGTTCGTTGCTTGTTTACATTTGTCCAAACATCAAACTAAAAATGAAAAAACTATTATTCCTCCTTTTGATAGCTGGCTCAATGGGCTTACAGAGCTGTCAATACAATACAATGGTTGAGAAACAAGAGGCCGTAACAGCCCAGTGGTCTCAGGTTGAAAACGTGTATCAGCGAAGAGCCGACCTTATCCCAAACCTTGTATCAACGGTTAAAGGTTATGCAGCGCATGAATCGGAAACGTTGACCGGAGTTATAGAGGCACGCGCCAAAGCTACTAGCGTGAATATTGATCCATCAAAATTAGACGCGAGCAGCATTCAAAAATTTCAGGCAGCTCAAGATGGACTTTCCTCTGCATTGAGCAAGTTGATGGTTGTGGTTGAAAGATACCCTGACCTGAAAGCCAATCAGAACTTCTTAGAGTTACAATCTCAGTTGGAAGGAACAGAAAACCGCATTGCAGTGGAGCGAAAGAAGTTCAACGAGACAGCTCAGTCCTACAACACGTACATCCGCAAGTTTCCTAATAATATGATTGCTGGCATGTTCGATTTTGAAAAGAAAGATTACTTCGAAGCCACAAAAGGCGCAGAAGAAGCTCCTAAAGTTGAATTCTGATTTGAGCGCTAAAGAATATTTCACAGAAGCGCGTTTGGCTGCGCTTGATAAAGCCATAAAAGCAGCCGAAAAAGCCACTTCTGGCGAAGTGCGCTTGTATGTGGAGGATAAGTGCAAAGAAGACGTGCTTGATCGCGCAGCTTATCTTTTTTCTGAGTTGAAAATGCACGAAACCGAGCTACGAAATGGTGTCCTGTTTTATCTCGCAATGAAAGACCGAAAGTTTGCCATTTTGGGAGATGGTGGTATCAACGCTAAGGTTGGAAATGATTTCTGGGACCACATCAAAACAGAGATGCTCAATTTCTTTAAAGAAGGTCAATTTTCGAAAGGGCTAGAAAAGGGAATTTCATTGGCTGGCGAAGCATTATCAACGCATTTCCCGTACCAAAAGGATGATGTAAACGAACTTTCTGACGACATCATTATCAAATGAGGAATCTACTTTTCATATTTCTTCTATCGATTCCGTTTGGTTCATTCTCACAGGAGTTTCCAGCGAAATCAAAGAGGCTGGTTAACGATTATTCCAATACACTTTCAAGTTCCGATGTTCAGGAATTGGAGAAAAAACTGGTGGCTTATAATCGTGAAAGTTCGGTTCAGATAGCCATTGTTGTAATGAAAACCTTGGATGGCTACCCAATTGATGATTACGCATTTCAGCTAGGCGAAAAATGGGGGATTGGACAATCTGGAAACAATACTGGCGCGCTGATTCTTGTGAGTATGGAAGAGCGCAAAATGTGGATTGCCACGGGCTATGGGCTTGAAGCCACATTGACCGATGCCATGTCTAAGCGCATTATCGAAAATGAGATAAAACCGCGTTTTCGGAACAACGATTATGCCGGAGGCTTGGCCGCTGCTTCGGATGCAATTATTCAAGTAACGAGAGGCGAATATCAGGGAAAGGCTGGAGGAGGAGAGAAGGCTGCTCCCATTGGAAGTCTTGTTTTTATCCTTCTTGTATTTGGAATTATTTGGCTGATAAAAGCAAAACAGGTTCGCAATTATTCTCGTGTAAATCATATTGGATTTTGGGCCGCTTGGATGCTGCTCAATAGTTCTAGCCGGAGACACGGTGGTTCGTTTTCGTCCTTTTCAGGCGGAAGTGGCGGCTTCTCAGGAGGCGGTGGCTTCGGAGGTTTTGGTGGCGGAAGCTTCGGTGGAGGTGGCGCTGGCGGAAGTTGGTAATTTGCGCTATGCAACTAACTGCCAAGAAACAACAACAGGCCGATAGTCTTTACCTCATCCTAGCTGGTGTTTTTATTGCTGCATTGGTTTCGTGTAATCTCATTTTTCAAAAATTCTTCACTTGGAACCCTTTTGGTCTTTATAATTTCGAGATTTCAGTGGGTATTCTCCCTTATCCAATTACATTTTTGGTAACCGACCTCATTTCTGAAATATATGGAGTAAAACGAGCCAACCGGGTGGTTGTGGCAGGCCTGTTATCGAGTGTTTTTGTACTCGGGGTTGTGTCTCTTGCAGATTTTTCAACAGCCACTAGCTGGTCTCCGGTTAGTGACCAAGAGTTTACTAAGGTCTTTGGTCTTACCACCGTCTCTGTTGGTGCTTCCATGGCGGCCTATTTGGCGGCTCAGTTTATTGACATTCGCCTTTTTCATTTTTGGAAGAAAATAACCAAGGGAAAGCACCTGTGGTTGCGAAACAATTTTTCAACCATGACATCACAATTTGTGGATACAGGGCTTGTGGTCGGACTACTTTGTACTGTAGGAGCCATTGAGTGGGAACGGTTTGGAGAATTGCTTTTGGCGGGATGGCTTTTTAAAGCAATAGTGGCGGCTTTAGATACGCCCGTTTTGTATGTAAGCACATGGGGAATTCGAACGCATTTCGGATTGAAACCAGCAGAGGAATTTTCGTGATCCAGCATGGACTGAACCATATCTTTGAAGCATGAATCGGTCTTTTCAAATTCTATCAACCGACCTCCTAAATTCATTCGAGAAGCGAATTGATTTTGATGTGCTCGATAGTTTAGGTAAGATTCAGAAGGCCGAACTCCCAACGGAATATTTTGCATTTTATCGTTCCGTATCGTCCGTTTATTCCGCTCGAATTGAAGGAGAGGAAATTGACTTCGATAGCTTTTTTAAGCACAAATTTTTGAAGGTGGAATATGCTACGGATTACACAGCACGCACAAATGATCTTTATTCAGCGTATGAGTTTATTGATGGTTATGACCTTAGCCTTGAAGGACTGAAGCAAGCGCACGCAATTCTTTCCCGAAATATGTTGCCTAAAGCGCACCAAGGAGCGTTAAGGAAAAATCCGATGTTTGTGATTAACAATGAGGAACGGATTGAATACGTTGCTGCAGATTGTGCAATTATCGAAAAAGAATTGAGCAAATTGTTTGCTGATATTGATAAATTACTGTTATCGGAACTTAGTCTCACAGAAACCTTCTTTTTTGCAGCCCTCATTCATTTAGTGTTTGTCAAAATTCATCCGTTTCAAGATGGAAATGGTCGTTCTGCGCGATTACTCGAAAAATGGTTTCTAATCTCGAAAATTGGCAAGAACGCTGTTTCTATTCAGTTGGAAAAAAACTATTATTTACAACGCTCCGAGTACTATACAAATATTAGAAAACTTGGTTTGGAATATGAAACACTTAATTACAACACAGCCTTAGATTTTTTGCTGATGACTGTATTTGGTCTGAAGAAACAATTGAACTAGTTGCCAAAGATTGGGTAGGGTCTGAAACAAGACATGCTAGCTAGCGTTAGAATAGATATTTGTACTCGAAAACTGGTTTTAATACAAACAAGAAGTTATAGTTAAGATGCTCAGAATTATCCTTTCAATGCTAATGACAGCATTGGTTTTTTCAAACAGCTTTTCGCAGATATACGACCCAGTAGATTGGTCTTATTCAGTTGAGCGAGTTTCAGAAACTGAAGCGAACCTCTTTTTTGATGCAAACCTTAAAAGCGGCTGGCATTTGTATTCGCAGCATATCGATGGCGATGGCCCAGTACCCACTTCGTTTACGTTTCAAGAACTAGGCTCGGCAAAGCTTAATGGTGATGTTGCCGAAGGAAAAGGTCATTCTTCTATGGACCCCAACTTTGGGATTGAGCTCAAGTATTTCGAGGGTAAGGCAAGGTTTACCCAAAAGGTAAAAGTAACCGCTGAGGCCACTAGTATTAAAGGAGAGTTGGAGTTCATGGTTTGCGATGATGAACGCTGTCTGCCTCCAGATTATCAACCGTTTGAATTCAAGATTCCTAAGGCTGAAAAAGCCGAAGAATTACTTGTTGAAACTACTGAACAAGTTGAAATAGAACCAGAAATTTTTGACCCAGTTAAATGGAATTTTTCCAAAAAGGAATTGGGAAAAGGTGAATATGAATTGAGTTTTACTGCCACAATTGATGATGGCTGGCACATGTATTCAATGAATTTACCAGAGGAAATGGCCTTTACGCAAACGACATTTCAATTTGAGCCTGCAGCTAGTTTTGAGTTGGATGGTGAACTTGTGGAGCCAACACCAATTTCAGTTTACGACAGCATTATTAGTTCTAATCTCTCGTATTTTGAACATCAGGTAGTATTTACGCAGAAAGTGCGATTGCTTTCTTCGCCAAGCTCAATAAAAGGACAACTGGAGTTTACAGTTTGTAATGATGAAGGCCTTTGTCTTCCTCCCGAGTTAGTCGATTTTGAATTTGAGATTGATGGTGAAATTACCAAAGCAGGCGCATCGGGTTTAAGTGGTGGCTTGGATAAATCTTGGATAGGAATATTCATTGCCGGGTTTTTAGGTGGATTGCTAGCCTTGCTTACTCCTTGCGTTTTTCCAATGATTCCACTTACGGTTTCATTCTTTACCAAGCAAAGTAAAACCCGAGCAAAAGGCATTACAAATGCACTTATTTATGGCGCCTTCATTGTGTTTATTTATGTGGTTTTGGGCTTTGCAGTAACAGTCACTTTTGGGGCAGACGCGCTCAATGCGTTAAGCACAAACGTTTGGTTCAATCTCTTCTTCTTTTTGCTACTGGTTGTGTTTGCCGTATCATTCCTTGGAGCATTCGAAATTACGCTACCAAGCTCTTGGGTCAATAGGGCAGATCAACAATCAGATAAAGGCGGAATTATCGGTATTTTCTTCATGGCGTTCACACTTTCGCTGGTCTCGTTTTCGTGTACGGGACCCATTATCGGAACCTTGCTCGTTCAAGCAGCTGTTAGCGGTGGCGTTATGGGGCCAATTATGGGAATGACAGGTTTTAGTTTAGCATTGGCATTGCCGTTTGGCTTGTTTGCTGCTTTTCCGGGCTGGTTAAACACAATGCCTAAATCTGGTGGGTGGCTTAATTCTGTGAAGGTCGTTTTAGGACTTTTGGAATTGGCCTTGGCACTCAAGTTTTTGAGTAATGCCGATCTCGTGGTTCAAGCAGGGTTGTTAAGCCGAGAATTGTTCCTCGCTATTTGGATTGGAATTTTCGGCACACTTGCCTTGTACCTGTTCGGTTTTATCAAATTCCCGCATGATAGTCCTCTTACAAGTATTTCTATTCCTCGTTACTTTTTCGGATTGTTTGTGTTAATCTTTACCATTTACCTGATACCTGGTTTGTGGGGTGCACCATTGAAAATTATTAGTGGATTCCCCCCTCCGAATTTTTACAGCGAAAGCCCGAATGGATTTGGAGGTAATGGAGCAGTTTCCTCCGCGGTAACACTTTCAGCAGACGGTAATGTGGTTGGCGAGCCAGAGCATTGTCCGCACGGATTGCCGTGTTTTCACGATTACGAAGAGGGCTTGGCGTATGCCAAAGAAGTAGGCAAACCTATCATGTTAGATTTTACAGGTTGGGCTTGTGTTAACTGTCGAAAAATGGAAGAACAAGTTTGGAGTGACCCACGCGTTCTTAAACGTTTGCGCGAGGATTATGTGTTAATCTCGCTATACGTGGATGAGAAAACTGAGCTTCCGGAAGAAGAACAGATTGAAGTTAAAATTGGAGAAAAGACTAAAAAACTAAGAACAGTTGGTAACCGTTGGAGCTACATGCAGGCCGAACGGTTCAAAACTAATTCTCAACCATATTATGTTGTTTTAGATCACAATGAAAAGCAGCTAGGAGAACCAGCGGCATACGATTTAGATATTGATAATTATGTGAATTGGTTAGATGCTGGAAAAGCAGCATTTGGAAAAGCTCCATAGCTCACGATTTTGAACGTGGGATTTTGGATTATTTGAAATTCAGCTGATTTCTCAGTTCCAACGCATGTTCCTTTGTGGTTAGATTATGACCACTGTGCAGCATAATAACCTGAGCAGTTGTACAATTGTTGCCAGAAAGTTTTTTGACCAATTTAGGATGGATTACCCTATCGCGAGTGCCAAAAACCAGCATTGGATTTATATGATATCTCCATATTTTATTCCGCACATCTTTCAAGTTTGGAGTTAGCCTTTTAAACATAATCCAAGTTTTTAAAACCCTTTCTCGCTTTGTTCTGGTGCTTAATTGGGCGGATACGAATGCGTCAACTTTTTTGTTCATCAACCCTAATTTGCTTAGAATTTTAGATAGAAAAAACAATGGTTGTGGAAAACGGATTACCAACTCAAACAGTTCCCGACCTAATGAAGTGTTGGTAACAAGCCAATACAATGGGTTTACCTTCAGTCCATCTGGGGCAATCAACAATAACTGATCAATTTTTCCTGGAGCAAGTTCTGCCATTTTCAAAGCTATTTTTCCGCCCAAACTAAACCCCGCCAGCGAACATTTTTGAGACCCATTTTCACGAATAATTGTACTCGCTAATTCAGCTAAATCACTAATCGTAAGAACACTATTCTGCAATTCGGTTTCTCCATGAAGAGGTAAGTCAAAACTCAATATGCGCGCATCTGGTCGCAGCGTTCTCATAAAATGGAGCATAATCTCGGCTTCTTGTCCATAGCCGTGAAATGCGAGCCACAATTCATCGCCATCGCCATTGTCCAGATAGCTCCAAGTGGTACGACCAATTTTTAAGGTTTTACGCGAATTCAATTTCGGGGATAAAATGTTTAAAACTGACCTTGTTTTTGACAAAGTTAGCATCGTCTAGGTACTAACTTCGCATGAATTTGTATAGACCTAAAACCTCTTTAAAAAATGCCTAGAGATACTTCGATAAAGCATATTCTGATTATTGGATCCGGACCGATTGTAATTGGTCAAGCTTGCGAGTTTGATTATGCTGGTTCTCAGGCATCTAGATCGTTGAGAGATGAAGGTATCGAGGTTACGCTGATTAATTCTAATCCAGCAACCATTATGACGGATCCGGTTACTGCGGATAACGTTTATCTGAAACCGCTGGAGCCAAAGAGTATCATTGAAATTTTAGAGGCGCATAACATTGACTGTGTGCTTCCAACCATGGGTGGTCAAACGGCTCTCAACCTTGCTATTAAATGCAGGGATATGGGCATCTGGGATAAATACAATGTCAGAATGATTGGCGTGGACGTAGACGCAATTGAGGTAACTGAAGATCGTGAGAAGTTCAGAAAACTCATGGGCGAAATTGGGGTTGGAATGGCTCCGCAAACCACTGCTAAATCCTTTTTAGAAGGAAAAGAAGTGGCTCAGGAATATGGATTCCCGTTATGCATCAGAGCTTCATTTACCCTAGGAGGAGCGGGAGCTGCTATCGTTTACGACCAAGAGGATTTTGATGAACAGCTAAATCGAGGGTTGCATTTATCTCCAATTCACGAAGTGATGATAGATAAAGCACTTTTAGGTTGGAAAGAATTTGAACTAGAGTTGCTTCGCGATAATAACGACAACGTAGTTATCATCTGCTCCATTGAGAATTTCGACCCGATGGGAATTCACACAGGAGATTCCATTACGGTTGCACCAGCAATGACCCTGAGCGATAAAACCTATCAGCGAATGCGTGATATGGCTATTCACATGATGCGCTCAATCGGAAATTTTGCTGGAGGATGTAATGTTCAGTTTGCCGTAAGTGATGATGAAAAAGAAGACATCATTGCTATTGAAATCAACCCTCGCGTAAGTCGTTCTTCTGCGTTGGCGTCTAAGGCGACTGGTTATCCGATTGCTAAAATTGCTAGTAAGCTGGCCATTGGATACAACCTAGATGAGCTTGAAAATCAAATTACGAAAACAACTTCAGCCTACTTTGAACCTACGTTGGATTACGTAATCGTAAAAATTCCCCGTTGGAATTTCGATAAGTTCAAAGGCTCAGATAGAACACTTGGGCTTCAGATGAAATCTGTTGGCGAGGTAATGGGAATTGGGCGTACGTTTCAAGAAGCATTGCAAAAGGCTTGTCAGTCGCTCGAAATCAAACGAAACGGACTGGGTGCGGATGGCAAAGAACTTCGAAATCAAGATCAAATTCTTCATAGTCTTAAACACGCAAGTTGGAATAGATTATTCCATATTTATGATGCATTCAAACTTGGAATTCCCGTAAAAACAATTCAGAGTATTACACGAATCGATACTTGGTTTCTCGAGCAAATTCATGAACTACTTGAATTGGAAAATCAAATTCAACGTTTTAAGTTGGACACTCTTCCTAAAGCATTGCTTTATGAAGCAAAGCAAAAAGGATATGCCGATAGACAGATTGCACACCTGCTCAATTGCTGGGAAAGCGAAGTATTCAAAAAACGCCAAGAGTTTGACATTCAGCGCGTTTACAAATTGGTTGATACTTGTGCAGCTGAATTTCCAGCGCAAACTCCTTACTATTATTCAACCTTTGAGCAAGCCCCCTCGTACTCCCCCGAAGGGGGAGGCATTCGGCCAGATTCTCCGATGTCTGCGGATGAGTCCAACTCCTCCCCTTCGGGGAGGTCGGGAGGGGCTGATAAGAAAAAAATTGTGGTTCTTGGTTCTGGTCCAAACAGAATTGGACAAGGAATCGAGTTCGATTATTGCTGTGTGCATGGCGTTTTAGCAGCCAAAGAATGTGGCTACGAAACCATCATGATTAACTGCAATCCTGAAACGGTTTCTACCGATTTTGATGTAGCAGATAAACTTTACTTCGAGCCTGTTTTTTGGGAACACATTTATGACATTATTCTACACGAAAAGCCAGAAGGAGTTATCGTTCAACTTGGTGGACAGACAGCGCTGAAATTGGCCGAAAAACTCGAACGTCACGGAATCAAGATTATCGGAACGGATTTTCAATCGCTGGATCTTGCCGAAGACCGCGGGCGGTTTTCAGCGCTTTTGGCCGAGAACAATATTCCTTATCCAAAATTCGGAGTTGCGGAAGATGCTGATAAAGCATTGGAGGTTTGCAAAGACCTCGGGTTTCCTCTCTTAGTGCGACCGTCTTACGTTTTGGGAGGTCAGAACATGAAGATTGTGATTAACGAGCAAGAACTCGAAAATCATGTTGTCAATCTGCTGAAAGATATTCCCGGAAACAGAATTCTCCTCGATCATTTCCTTGAAGGTGCTATTGAAGCTGAAGCTGATGCAATTTGTGATGGTGAAGACGTGCAAATTCTTGGGATTATGGAACACATCGAACCTGCAGGAATCCATTCTGGAGATAGCTACGCATTACTTCCTTCGTTTGATTTGAGTGATAATGTGCTGGAACAGATTGATCGGTACACACGCATCATTGCGATGAAATTGAACACAATCGGACTCATCAATATTCAGTTTGCGGTAAAGGACGAAGTGGTTTACATCATTGAGGCAAATCCGCGTGCATCGCGTACGGTTCCGTTCATTTCAAAAGCGTATCGAGAACCGTATGTGAACTATGCCACCAAGGTAATGATGGGCGAAAAAAAGTTAAAAGATTTTAAATTCAACCCACATCAAGAGGGTTACGCAATTAAAATTCCCGTGTTCTCGTTTGAGAAATTCCCGAACGTAAACAAGGAGTTAGGACCTGAAATGAAGTCAACTGGAGAAGCAATTCGATTTATAGACGACCTGAATGACGAGTTCTTCCGTGAAATTTATTCGGAGCGTAACCTTTATCTTAGCAGATAAATAGTGTGTCATGTCAAATGTTAGGGACGAAATAGTAAAAGAAACAGAAGGTCTTCCTGAAGGACTCCTGCAACAGGTTCTCCAGTTTATTCGATTTTTGCGTTCTGGTCGTTCATCCATTTCAGATAGGCCACAAAGTGAATCGGTGAGGCATTTGGAAGAAGAATTCAAAGATTACCGTAAACTATTTCCGCGTGAGTGAGGTTTATGTGGCGGATACGATGGCGCTAATTCTTTATTTGGAGAAACGGAGAATGCCGGAGACGATTAAACATCTTTTTACTGGATGTGTGGCTGGAAACTGTAGGATTTATGTTTCTTCCATGTCGTTGGCCGAACTTGGTTATCTGTGGGAAAAAGGCAGAATAGACGTGAGTTTGAGTGAGGCTCGTTCATTCTTTGAAAAGGAGCAAAACTTTGATGTGAGCGAGCTTGATATGGAGGCAATAAGCGTAGCATTTAAAATTGACGATATTCCTGAACTCCACGACCGATTGATTGCCGGCACCGCGAGTAAACTTGCTACAACTGTGATTACAAACGACCCCGACATTACTAAGAGTCATTGGGTGAAAAGTATTTGGAGCAAATAGTAATTTTTTGATGACAGGCCTACTGAAAACCATACTTATTCTCGTAGTAATTTACTACGCATGGAAGCTTCTGTTTAGACTGTTTTTTCCTCTGATTGCAAAAAAAGTGGTGAACAAGGCGCAGCAGACTATGGAAGATAGAATGCGCCAAGCACAAGAACAGCAATCAGGTTATTCAAACTCCAATCACGAAGGTGAGGTTGTCATTCAGAAAGGCGCTGAGAAGAAAAAATCAGGTAGTGTTTCTGATTCAGACGGAGAGTATGTCGAGTTTGAAGAAATCAAAGAATAGTTGCCACAGGATGGCTTCCACTTACATTGTAATTCCCTATTATGGATAAACTGAAGAAATTGTTCCCGCATTTTGCGACCATTCTTGTATTTGCTGGTATTGCACTTGCTTACATGAGCCCTCTTATACAGGGTAAGAAACTGTTTCAATCTGATATTGTCAACTTCCTAGGAATGAGCAAGGAGATTGTTGATTTACGGGAAGAGACTGGAGAAGAAGCGCTTTGGACAAATTCTATGTTCGGAGGAATGCCCGCCTATCAGATTTCGGTGCTTTATCCGAACAACTGGAGCAAAAAAGTTCTCACCGCTTTTAAGCTCGGAATACCCAGACCGGCAAACTATCTTTTTGTAATGATGGCCGGGGTGTATTTCATGTTTTTGATGATGGGTGTTGGCTGGCGGTACGCACTGGTCGGAGCCATCGGTTTCGCAATGGCATCCTACTCGGTCATTATCATTGAGGCAGGGCATAATTCTAAGGCGCACGCCATGGCGTATATGGCTCCTGTAATCGGCTCCATTCTGCTCACCTATCGTGGACGATATTTGCTCGGTTCAGCCTTGCTAGCACTTTTCCTTTCATTAGAAATTGCTACAAACCATCTGCAGATAACGTATTATCTACTCCTTATTGTGCTTGTGTTAGGAGCAACTAAATTGGTTTATGCCATTAAAAATGGTGAGCTACCAAATTTTGCAAAAGCAACAGGGCTGATGGTTGTTGCCGCCCTTATTGCCATCGGCCCCAATATTTCGGCACTTTGGACCACAGCCGATTATGGAGAAGAAACCATGCGCGGAAAATCCGAACTCACTGGCAAACAGAAAAGCACAGGGCTTGATAAGGATTACGCCATGCGATGGAGTTATGGCGTTGGAGAAACCTTCACCCTGCTCATTCCTAATTTCATGGGAGGAAGTAGTATGAATTCGTTCCTTCAGGATGAAGATTCTGAAACGTACCAAGCGTTTGTTGGTCACAGACCTGCCACGCAACAGGAAGCAAATGAATTGAGGCAATTGCAGCAACAGACCTCTTCTTATTGGGGCGCACAACCGTTCACATCTGGACCAGTTTACCTCGGTGCAATTATTTGCTTTCTTGCTATGCTCGGATTTTTGGTAATTGAAGCCAAAAACAGATGGTGGCTCCTGATTGCATTCGTGCTTTCCATTATGCTTTCATGGGGAAACAATTTTGCCGTGTTCTCCGACTTATTCTTCTATTATGTACCGGGTTACAACAAATTCAGAGCCGTATCTATGACGTTGGTTATTGCTCAGCTTATTCTTCCGATTGTGGCGGTGTTGGGATTAAAGAAATTTATCGAATCCACGGATAAGGAAGCGATGAAGAAAAAGTTGATGATTGCTGTTGGCATTGTAGGAGGTTTTTGTTTGCTCTTTTGGCTTGCCCCAGGAATGTTATTAACCTTTCTTTCGGATAGTGATGCCGCGCTGATTGGTACGAAGTATGACTGGCTGTTGGACGCACTTCAAGAGGACAGAAGTTCTCAGGTTTCTGCTGATGCCATGCGTTCGCTCGTGCTCATTCTGCTCGCAGCTGGAATTTTGTTTGCTGCTATGATGAACAAGCTTAAAGCCAATGTTGCGGTTTTAATCATTGCAGGTTTGACTTTGGTTGACCTTGTTAAAGTGGATAAACGCTACCTAGATAATGATGATTTTGTAAGCGCTCGCAAGAACAAGAATGCCATTATGCCCACGGCTGCCGATCAGCAGATATTGGCCGATACAGACCCGAATTTTCGTGTGATAAACTTGGCGGCAAACACCTTCAACGATTCAAAAACATCTTACTTTCACAAATCAATTGGTGGTTATCATGGTGCAAAGCTCAAGCGATATCAGGAACTAATTGATTCCTGTATCAGCAAGACCAATTTGGCCGTTTTAAACATGCTCAATACCAAGTATTTCATCACTCCTGATAAGGAAGGAATACCTTCTGTTAGGAAAAATCCGCTCACCCTGGGAAACGCGTGGTTTGTAGAGGAAGTGAAGTTGGTTGAGAATGCTGATGAAGAATTGGCGTCACTTTCTGATGATGGTTTCAATCCGGAAAAACTAGCGGTAATTGACAAACGATTTGCCGAGCAATTGAATGGATTTCAGCCCACTTCAGACAGCACCGCAACTATTTATTTCTTAGAATACAAACCAAACTATTTGAAGTATGAGACAGAAGCTTCTAAGGAGCAACTGGCCGTTTTCTCAGAAATATATTTCGCCAATGGTTGGAACGCCTACATAGATGGCGAATTACAACCACATTGGCGCGCCAATTATGTACTCAGAAGTATGCGAATCCCCGCTGGTAACCATGAGGTTGAATTCAAATTCGAGCCAGAAGTTTATGCCACGGGCGAAAAAATGTCGCTTGCAGGATCCATCTTGTTAGTTCTATTTGTTATTGGCGGAATAGCAGGAGATATGCGCACTAGGAAAGGTTAATCGTTTCTACAAAGGCCGATACGAATTACGAATATGACCAATGATGTATTGGCAAAAAATGGTGTCATCAGCCAAAATCTACGAATCTAACAGAACGAAGCGTTCGGATATTCGTGTTTTATTCGTAATTCGTATCAGCAAAACCTAAAATCCCCAATCATCAACCAGAAAAAAGTCCTCATCATTACCTATTACTGGCCGCCAAGCGGTGGCGCGGGTGTACAACGATGGTTGAAGTTTGCCAAATACCTGCCTGAGTTTGGCTACCAAGTACACGTCTTGACGGTTAATCCTGAACAAGCAAATTACCCACAAGAGGATAAGTCGCTCCTAGATGAGATTCCACGGAATATTCATGTTCATACTACGGCAACATCAGATGCCTATGCCATTTATCGCCTGTTTGGACGAAAAGCACCATCAAGCGGTTTTGCCAACGAAAGCGTGCAAGGGATTTCTGGCTATGTAAAAAAGTTGGCGCGTTTCATTCGCGGCAACGTGTTTATTCCTGACCCACGAAAAGGCTGGAACAAGTTCGCGCTTAAAAAGGCAAACGAACTTATCGATACGTTAAAAATTGATACTGTAGTTACCACTTCTCCCCCACATTCAACCCAGCTTATAGGTTTGGAATTGAAAAGCACACGAAACGTAAAATGGGTGGCTGATATGCGCGACCCGTGGACAAAAATCTACTACGTTTCGGAGCTATTGCAAACCCAATGGGCAAAAAACAGAAATGCCAAATTGGAAAGGCAAGTGTTGGAAAATGCAGACCGAGTGATAACCGTAAGCCAAAGTTTGGCAAACGAATTCTGCGAGCTTGCTCCCAACCTGAAAAAAGAGAACATTTCGGTTATTCCAAACGGATATGATGCAGATGATTTTAAAGCCAATGTTCCGTTAGGCAAGGATTTTACAATCGGTTACATGGGAACTATTTCGGAGCAGTACGACATCAGTTCGTTATTGAAAGCTGTTGTTTCTGTCGAAGACACTATCGCTTTTCGCTTTATTGGAGATGTTCCACCACGGATTCAAAAGCAATTTGAAGCCGTTTCGGATAACTGTGAGTTTACCGGTTATCTCAACCACGACAAGGCTATCGAGAAAGCCGCATCGTGCAGCGTTCTTCTGCTTGTCATTCCTAAGATTGAAAGCAATAAAGGAATACTCACAGGAAAAATGTTTGAATACCTCGCTCTCAAAAGACCAATTCTAGGTATAGGGCCAGTTGATGGAGATGCAGCTGCCATTCTCAATGATACAGCAGCAGGAAAAATGTTTGATTATGCTGATATTGAGGGCATTAGAACATTTATCGCAACTCGTTTAAACTCATTTCAAGAAAAGGAATCCTTTTCTCCAAGTTCAAGGATTGATTCCTATTCGAGAAGGGGGTTGACGAAAAGATTGGTGGGGATTTTGGAAGGAATTGACTGACAGGGCTTCTCGCGTATCTGGCAATTAAAACCCATCGTAGTCGAAACTCGTCAGGTTCAGTGTTTCAATTTTGATAGCATCAGAAAAAGGCCAGTACATGAGGGGCAAGCCATCGGTACTTTTCATTCCAGCCTTAATCAGAACGGCTGCTAATGGCGAATTTGGGCTAATCGTGAACTGTATTTCATCAATTCCACTTATCGCGCAGCTCCTTTTCAAACGGCTCAAAATTTCAGAAAAGTGCTTGGTTTGAAGCTCTGTGAGGTAGCCAATATTTAAACGGTAATCTATACTTGCTGGCAGATTACCAAAGTCAGATGGGATGCTAAAAACGGAGAGAGTTTTCTTGTATTCCAGATAGTCAGTATTCCGTATCGCGCAATTGTTGGTTGTAACGGTTTCGACTTTTGTAGGGCTATCTGCGTGAAGAATTGATCTCGTTGTCGTTAGGTAAAATGGTCTCAAAAATTGAAGTTTGAAGAACACTTTGGCCAATGGTAAGGTGGAAACTTTTAGCGAAAACCGCTGCATATTCCCAAGCTCTATCCAATCCAATTTGTTCTTAAAACTGGGAAATGAATTCTGATTGGGCCAGCCGAAAACAAATGACGCTCCTTCGTCTTTAGCAAGCTGATATGTTTTCCTGGCCAAAAGTGGAAAAAGCCCATGCCGCCTGTAATTAGGATGGGTCATGGTATCGGCAGATTGAACGGCAGTCAGTTTTTTGCCATCAAGAACAAACGGAATGGGCAGAACACCATAGTAGGCAACAGGTTTTTCGTTATGAAAAGCCATGTGGCCTATGTATGAACCACCCAATTTGGCCGTGTCATATTTGTTGAGAAGAAACTCCGCTGAAATAGATTTCCCAAAACTGGCTGCAAACAGTTCTTGAAACTGCGGAATCATAGTTTTAGCAAACCGCCTAATTAGAAGCTGCTTTCCCTTTATTTCAACTCTTTCAGTTTCCATCTTTTTTGAAAAGCTTATGAAAATGGATAATATTTGAGTAATAATTTGTGGTGGCACTTACGGACGAACGCCTGACAATAGTCCTGTCATTCTGATCGTCAGCCAACTTGAAAGTCACAGCACATAACTTATCATAGCCCACATCTTTTGCCTGTTGTTTCACACGCTCGGAATAACTTCCATCAGGAAAAGCAACACTTGTAACAGGTTTTTCGATGCAGTCTTCCAAGAGTTTCTTAGATTTTTTCAGTTCATCCAACGCATTTTCTTCTGACAGACTGGCCAAATTATAATGGTTGTGGCAATGCGAACCAATTTCTACTTCTGGAAATTTCGAAAGTTCCTTTAATTGTTTTGGGGTCATCATTTTCCAATTTTCAGGATTGATGGCCTGTTTCTTTGATTCCAAATTGTAACGCTCACTCAATTCCAAAATAATTGCATCACGCTCTTCACAATCCTGTTCCTTAATATGCTGTTGTAGCGTTTTTCCCAACTTCTCATTAAAACATCCAAGAGAAGATTTTACGAAGTCCAGTCCACCAGCAGTTACACTATCGTTTCCTCGTAGCACCAAATCTACCACATCCGCCCAAAGAATATCTGCTTCTCCGGTTACACAAATGGATGAGATGAAGAACGTAGCGGGTAGATTATATTTTTTGAGTAAAGGTGCTGCATAAATAAGGTTGTTCTCAAACCCATCGTCAAAGGTGATGGCCACACGGGGTTTTCCGTTAGCAGGATGCCCAACTTGCAAAAAAGAATCGGCTAAGCTCAACACTTCAAAATTGCGATGAAGATAGATGAGGTGTTTCTCGAATCGTTTCGCAGATATGTGCCGCCCATTGATAGAGGTATCTCCCGTAGCATTTACTCCATGATACATCAAAACTTGAATCTTGCCGTGATCTTTCCATAACAATTTCTGTAGCCTAAGGGCAGAAATAGTAGGGAACACGCACTCGCGGGCAAATAGTTGAATAGGCCTAAGCATTCACTTTATTTGAATTATAAAGACCAAAAGTACTACTTGATGAGGCTTGGATTGGCTTCTGTTGCAATCAATCATTTTTAGGTTAAATAATCAGTAGGCGTATTTTGAGTAAGTCCATGTAATTTTGGCCACCGTGGGAATGATAAGAAGACAAAGTTTGCAGACCTCAGCTATATCCTATTTGGGAGTGGGTCTCGGCTACATCAATGTTGTCTTGTTGTTCCCAAAATTATTCGAACCAGAACAGTTCGGTCTCACGCGCATCCTAATTGCCGTGGTTGGTGTCTCTGCACAGTTTGCCTTGGTGGGCTTAACAAATACCATCATTCGATTTTTTCCCCGATTTAAAGAAGGAGACGAAAAACGACATCATGGAATACTTGGCTGGGCACTCATGTCTGGATTGATTGGGACTATGGTACTTGCGCTTGTGTTACTGGTGGCAAAGCCTTGGGTGGTGAGTGAATTTCAGGACAAGTCGGGGCTATTTGTAAATTTTTATTACCTGCTGTTTCCGCTTTTACTGTTCGAGATTTGCACTCAGATTTTTGCTAGCTATACGCGGGCACTATACCTTTCGGTGGTTAATGTTCTTTTTCGAGAATTTTTTCTGAGGGCCGCTACCACCTTGCTTATTCTGTTGTATCAATTCCATGTTATTGATTTTCAGTTATTTATGCAGCTGTTTGTGGGTCAATTCGGGTTTATGGCATTTGGATTGGCCGCGTACCTTAAAGTAGTTGGCCGCTTTAGTTTACATATCAATCGGTCTTTTCTCACCCCAACGTTAAGAAAGGAGTTATCGGGTTTTAGGCTCTTTACGTTTTTATCTAGCATTAGCACACTCGCACTCACATACATAGATATTATTATGATTACGTCTATGATGGGATTGGAGCAGACAGCTTTTTATTCCGTAGGATTTTATATGGCAGCCCTTCTTAACATCCCCAAACAGGCACTCACCAATATTTCTTTGCCCGTTGTTTCGGATGCTTGGCAGCGTAATGACACGGAAACTATTCAGACGATTTACACTAAAACCTCCATCAATCAGTTGCTGCTCGGAGTGCTGATATTTGTAGGGCTGTGGTCAAACCAAGCTAATATTTTTCAATTATTGCCAGAAGCCTACTCAGGCGGAAAATGGGTGCTATTTTTTGCAGCCTTGGCTCGCTTGGCAGATGTGGGTTTCGGAATAAACGGAGGCATTATCACCACTTCAAAACTATATCGTTTCGATACGTATTCTAACTTCGTACTTCTTGTTGTTACTGTTTTGCTGAACCTGATTCTTATACCAATCTATGGTATTGTAGGAGCGGCAATAGCCACGGCAATATCTCTTTTGAGCTTTAATGTTTCAAAATTCATTTTCTTAAGAGTCAAGTTTGGACTCTCTCCTTTTTCATGGAAATCGTTGGCGGCTATCGTTCTTGGTTTTGCCTCTTTTGGTGTCGCATCATTGCTACCAAACCAGTCGCCCAGCCTTATAATTGATATGGTGCTGCGGTCGCTTATCGTTCTAGCCGTATTTGTTCCCGCAGCTCTGGTTTTGAATCTTTCCGAAGACCTGACGAAATTTTTGAAAGATATTCTAGCTCATATAAAAAACTCGTAACTATTCAGAGCCTTTACCAACTCACCCCCTGCTCAACTACGTTGTGTTTTCCCCCCTCTGTCGCGAGCTCAATGTCATTAAGTTAAGGGGGTCGCCCTGTTGGATGGAGATTGCTTCGGTCGTTTCTCCCTCGCAATCACGTTACTCCGAGCGTCATTGCGAGGAACGAAGCAATCTCAAAACGGCTTAACTTAATGACATTGCTCGCAAGCTACGATGTGTACACATCGTAGCTCGCCAGAGAGGGGTGTGTCCCAATCTTTGGTCGCGGATGGGGTAAGTTAGGTAGAAGTATGTTCAATTTCACTCTGAATAGTTGCAAAAACTCAAAGTAGAAGATTGGGATAAAAGGCGTGGTAGTCGTTTATATAAAACGACTGAATTCGCTGACGGTCTGCCGCCAAAATTTTGATTGGCCTTGGCCGTGTTCTGTTCTTTGAATGAACCTCTTTAATTGGCATACCAATTCGGTTGGCAAGTTGTTTGAAATCTGAATTGAAGTTTTCAAACCTTCCAAGGAAGTCAAGGTTTTCAATATCAATAAGGCTATGCTGTGTTCGCAGATGTGCATCGGAAGAATGTGTAATATCTTGTTTCTCTACCCAGGAAATAAAGTTGGTCAACACCTTCATTTCTTCATGAAGTTCAGTTCCAAACTGGTAGAAATCTCTGTTCAAAACCTTGTCTTTCCAGCAACTGATAAAGCGTTCTTCGGGATTGCGCACAAAAGCAAATTTCACATAATCTTTAAAGTCTGTGGGGCAATAACCTGTGCTGTCTCCGTAGATGTATTTATTTTTTGGCGTATTGTCTAAAAAATGCTGATTGATGGTTCTGCTGGCAACCTTGTAGGTACGAAACCAAAGACACTTAAACTGATAGTTGTACGAGAGGTAATAACGCTTCGTGCTAAAAGGAGAAACGAGGTACTTGTTTTTGTAAAAGTGCCTGAGCTTATAAATGCTGAACTCATTATTGTTCTGGTGGTACGAATCAGACATAATCGAATTTTTACAAATTGTTGAAGAAAGCTTTCAATCGTAGAAATGATTTTTTAAGAATGATGTTTCCTGTACCTACAGGATGCATACTTTGCAGCGTGCGTTGCGGTTTTATTATTATACGTTGATAATCGGGTTCTTCAAAAAAGATAGGTTGCGAGATTAGACTTTTAATTTCCAAACCATTGCCATAAATTGGTTGAATAAGTAAATCGGTGGTAAGCGATTGGTCTATTATCTGTAGTTTTTCCGGTCGGTCTATACGCGCATAATCCAGTGAGTTGTGATGTGGAATATTGATGAATATCGTTCCGTCATTCTTTAAATGCGCTTTAAAAATTTTGAAAAGCTCTTGATGTTGCTCAATGGGAATATGCTCAAGTACATCTAACATTACTATGTAATCAAACTTTTTCGTAACCTCAAAACTGGTCATATCAGAAACCATGAAACTGGCATTGGTAGAACCTAATTCTTTTGTTGCAATAGCAATGTTAGTTTTGCTGATATCAACGCCAAGCACAGAACCACCCTTTTTTACGTAACCCAACAACAGTTTGGTAAAGGTTCCCACTCCGCAGCCAATTTCCAAAATATCATGATTGCGCTTGAGCCCACTTTTGATAATGTGGTCATGCAGGAGGTAGTGTCTAAGATTTAAACCAGTTCTAATCTGGCTTTTGGCAAATTCATCGTAAAACTCGGCAACTTCTGTGCCGCTTGGGCCATTTTTTGCAACTGTCGGAACTTTCATATAAAAGGGTGCAAGTTATAGCATGCGAAGGTAAATCGTTATAATTCGATTATTTTCCTGAAGGCTGTTTCTCTTTGGCCCAAAGAAAAATTATCGGCAATTCTTTTCTGGGCATTTATTCCCATGTTTTCTAATTCTAAAGGGGAAAGAAGACTCGTTTTTTTCACTATTTCATTCAGCTCCAACTGATCTTTGCGGTTCACCACAAATCCTGTTTCACCAATAATAAATGGAATTGACGACACATTAGACCCAATGGGAACACAGCCATAACTCATCCCTTCGCATAGTGCATTCGGAAATCCTTCAGAAAGCGAAACACACATGTAGAATCGATTTTTTCGGAGTAAATTGGCAAGCTCCAAACTGTCGGTAAACGGAATGCAAGTAAGGTTTTCCACCTTTTCTAACTCAAATTGCTCACTCAGCAGCTTGTTTATTCCTACGATGGTAAATTGAAACGAGGGGAAGGTCTTTGCCAGTTCTACAAGCATTGGAATGCCTTTTAATTCATAGGTAGTAGCTGAGTCAATTTTAGCGATGGTTATAAACGAGTTGGGTTGTCTGACTGAGGTGTTGCTGGCTTTTACCACATTGTAGCCATTGTAAACTACTGTAAACGGGGTTTGTATTTTAGGAAAAAAGTTCAAATAGCCTTGTTTTTTCTCCTCGGCTTCAAAATACGTGTAGTCGTAAGCTACCAGTTCTTTGGCCACAGGCAAAATAGCTGTGCAGTTAGCCAACGAATAACGAATGGCCTTTCTAATGGTCGGTTTTCGCAAACTACCATAGTTGAATTCTGGAAACGAAACACAGTCTGTGCCGCCAACTATTACAAAGGTTCTTCTGCCAAATGTTTTTGCCAACCATACCGGAATAATTGACCAATACCCCGCAAACATTACAATGTAAACCGTGTGCGAATTAGAAGCGAATAGGAGTTTGATAAATTGTGCTGCAAGAATAAAGGGAACAAGATGCTTTTGATGCCAAGCATGCGTGTTTTCGGTAACAGCGTAATGCTTTCTCAAGATTTCAATATCCTTCTGAATAAAAGTGGAAGATGTGTGATATACGTATATTATGTTGAGGTTACTCATAATACTAGAATATCAATCAGCCGGCAACCAAGTTTGTGTTCTATAGAGAAAAGCGATATACCCACGAACCCTGAGTTTTCCGTTTTCAACCCATAGCTTACAGCGATATACTTTTCCGTTTTCAGGATCCATAATCTTACCATCTACCCATTCTTTGCCGTCCCTCACCATGTCCTGAATGATTTCCATTCCCTTAACTGGCTTCATATACCGTGGGTCGTCTTCGTCACATTCCTCACATACCGGATTCGGTTTTGGCGGGTCAAAAAGCTCTAGGATTTTTCCATAGGCTTTGCCGTTTCGCTCGGTGATTTCTACCACCGATTTTGTTTTCCCTGTATTGTCATCAACTGTTTTCCATTTACCAATGGGTGAAGTTCGTTGTGCGAAGGAAGAGAAAACGAAGAAGGAGAAAAGGAGAAAAAGGCTAATGTTTTTTTTTATCATAATCTGGGTTTAAAGTCGAAAATTACATGAATTAGTGGTAGGTGTGCGAATTATCCATTTGTTTCGCTGAGGTAGAAAGCGTCTCCGTATTTTTCAAAAAGACCCTTCGTTCCTCAGGGTGACAAGCGGGCAGGCCGCAATCTAAAATCGTTACTCTAAAATCGTAAATCAAAACGCTCTGCTAATTCCCACCATCCAACGGAAAGCCCAAGGTTCGGGATCCAATGCTGGCGTTCGGTTCAGGAACAATGGCATGTCAAATCGGATGGTGAGCGGTTTCACCTTTTCTAGCGCGCCCCATTTTTTTATGGTGATGGAAGCACCAAGCCCAGCATCTGCCCGTGGCGCGGCAAAGGCTAATTGCTTACCGGCCCTGTTGGTGCTTATGAAGCCTAAGTCGGCAAAAATATAGGTGTCAATATCAAGCCAGTTTCTTGTCCAACTTGGCTTGAGACCAAATATTTCATCAAATTCCAATTCAACGTTGATGGCTGCACCACTGTTTCCAGCATAGGAGAGGACAATTTCATCATCAACCGTTTCAGGTGCCAAATAACCTACATAACCTCTCAAATTCAACCCTCCGCCATAATGCAACTTGTTGGTTGATTCTTGGAAAGTAGCCCAATCAGAAGGGAAAATCCCTGCCGAACGGACAAACTTGTTGTCCATCATTTCCTCCGGATTCCCTCCGCCCAGATACAATTGAGATTCTGGCGCCCAATTGCTTCCCGTTCCCAGCTGCGCGAAAAGGCGTGTTTTCAGCTTCAATCTCCAAAGGTTTGTGCTGTTCTTTGCCTCCAATTTCAGCTGGTGATAATCGTAATCGCTACCAAGCGAACTGCTGCGCAGTCCGATGTTCAATTCGCCATTTCCGCTGCTATGATTATAGGTGTGTTTTATCTCTGCATTGAAGGAGTTGTTCCACATATTGGCATTCCACGTATCGCGGTTCAGCAGGTAAGCAATATCGCGCGCATTGTGCCGATAAAGCGATTTGAAATACAAGCGATAGGTAGTGGTTCGTTTGCGGTTTTTCTTTGAGAAACCAAGCTGATAATTGTACAATCCGTCAAGGATTCGAGCAGCAACATCAACCTCGCTATTTTTCCAATATCGAGCAAGTGAAGTGCGGTAATCGAATAGGAAGCTCATCGGCATGAACTCACGCCCTGTCACATTCCCGTCCAGGTCCCATTGCCCGAAACCAGAATTGGCCCACAGATAGAAATTAAACACATGATTTGTGTTGAAATGACCGCCATTGATGTGAATTCCGAATTTCATTCCATCAAAGCCATTGTACCAAAGGTCCGGCCTTGCTGCAAACTCATATTTCCGCCAATCCGGACGATTATAAACCTGATGGTCAAGATCGATGCTGGCCGTGCTGCTTCGCGTGTTGTCCAACATATATACATCTGCCAATCGGGCAGTAGGGTCAATTTCTATCTGCCCGATTCCTTCTGGCAGATTCACCACAACATCGTGGGTCGGATTCAGCTTGGCAAAACCCGTCCATTTAGGCAGTACTGTCGCATCCGTCTCCTTCACAAACCACGTGTTCGGAATGTGGAAATAATGGATGCTATCGTTCTTGTCGGTCACTTTCAGGTCAATGGGCATTTGCATTCCGCCTTTGCGTTTTAAACGGATGGAGTACTTGCCATCATCCAATTTTCGTACACGGCCAATGGCGTAATCAATGCGCTTGTCGGTCTCCAACCACTGGTCAAAAAACCAATTCAAATCCACTTTCGTGAAACGGATAACCGAGCTTCTAAAATCATCCAAATACGGATGACGGAATTTCCACTCATCAAAATAATTCTTCATCGCGCCAGCAAAAAGTGAATCTCCCAGCACGTATTCCAAGTTGTAGAGCATGGTGGCGGTTTTGTAATAAACATGTCCGTAGCCGTGCCGATAATCTTCAAATTGATCGGAATGCGTGTTCAAATGCGGGTCCAGGTAGTGGGTGGCGCTCCGCATGAAGCCATAATAGATTTCATCATCCATTGCCAGTTTTTCTCTCTTGAACGAACGCTTGTACCAATTAGGTTCTCGCTCCTCAACCACCGTGTCGCCATCAATTTTCCGCAACCCGTAAGCGGTCAGATATTGCGTAAAACCTTCATCCAAAGCGGCACGGTAGGTTTCGTTGTTCCCCACCTGACCAAAAAACCAATTGTGCCCGATCTCGTGCACCAGCAGCCCACGATAATCAGGGTCGCTGCCGCCATCCAAGGTCAGCATCGGGTATTCCATGCCATCTTCGGCATCGGCCACGATCATCTTGTGGTAATTGTACATGCCAATTCCTTCCGAAAAAACCTTGATGGTTTGAGCTGTGTATTCTGCCGCATTCTGCCAGCCGGAAGCGTGGCTTTCTTGTGCTAACGAATAACACTTGATGCCATTCCATTCCGCTTCGCCAATACGGTAGCTTGGGTCTGCGGTAAACGCGAAATCATGCACGTTTTCAGCGTGATAAATCCAGGTTTTGTGTTCGGTAGAATCGTACGGAACAATAACCGAAGCTGCTTCTCCCCAAGGCTTCTCAGCAAAGTTCTTGATGTCCAGCTTTTTCCGAAGTTCCTGTGGAAGTACTACATCACGATTGAGGAGAAAACCGGTGGCTTCCACCACATAGTTGCTAGTAAATGTGAGCGCCACATCAAAGGTTCCGAAATCGCCATAGAATTCGTGGCCCAAGTGCTGGTCGGTGGTCCATCCAAATTTTGGGTCATACACGCAAATTCGTGGATACCAATGCACGCCATCGTAGTGCGTGAACTCGCCCGATCGGAACAGTTTCATCCTTCGGCCCATCGTTCCCTGATCGAAATAAGTATTGAAATCAATTTTGAATTCCGTTTTAGAATCGGGAAGCAGCGGTTCATTCGGAACAACTCGCAGCATGGTGTTGTCCAATTCTTGCTGCACTTCTTTTCCGTTCAAGGTCAGCGATAGAATTTCTGTGCCCTTTCCTTGTTTTTCGTATTTCCCAAAATGATTCTTTTGTCCCTGTCCGGCATCCAATTGGTCGTGGAATGAACCTGGTTGAAATGCATTCTGATATAGATGGAAGAAAACCTCGAAAAGCGTATCGGGAGAATTGTTCCAATAGCTCAGTTCCATCTTGGCCGAGATGATGTCCGTCTTTTCATCCACCTTGGCGGCAATGCGATAATGCACATCCTGCTGCCAATAGTCGGAAGCATGTTCGCGATTCTGCCAGTACAGCGGGTTATCTGCCGAACGAAATGTGTTTGGCGGAGAAAGTGGGTTGTACTGTGCGGAAACATTTAGCGACAGCAAAAATGTGATGGCAAGTAACCAAAGGATGACGTTCGTTTTTCTTCTGGGGGTAAGCATAACGCGAAGATGCGCTTTTGTGGGAGAATTGGGCGGCACTCGAATATCCAAATAATTTCGTAGATTTCTGTTGGTACGGGATGAATACATTTTGATGAATTCCAACGGTTTGTATAAAGGGTTATTCTCATGTCCTGTATACCTTGTTGGAAGCTAATCTTTTGTCTTATTATTTCACTAAGGGTACCATTTTATTTATGCCAAAGCTTATTAAATCCTCATTTCTTCCTTTATCGCGACAATTTGTCGCGACCTATGTCGCGATACTGAAATTATATAGTTAAAATACCATTTATCGCGACATCAAGACGTGATTTGTGTCGCGATTATGTCATAAAATGTTGAAGGCCCTGAGCCTTTTCTTTGTATCAAATTTGCGTCAACCATTTTGCGCAAATGTCTTTCTGCTTTTTTTGTCTCAAAGCCAAATTCCTTTTCATAATCCTTTCGAGTAATTTTCCCCTTTTGTTTAATAAGCTCGAAACCTATCAACTCTTCATTCGTTAAGGACGTAATCCCTTTGTTATGATAAGCTTCTTTAGAGGCATTAATAGTTCGAGGAAAAGTCACAATGAGGTTTGGCTTCTTGTAGCCTATTATTGGTAAAGGAAGATTATACTCTTCTCTCATTGATCTGTAAGTGTCCATTCCCACACCAGTTTCTTCCATGAACTTCATAAGATTAAAAATGTATGCCAATTCAGGGTTTCGTGTTTGAGATATAGCGGAGAAGTTTTGTAAATCTTCTAGAGTATTTGGAGAAATAGGTTCTCCAGGACTTCTAATCTCAATTTTCTCTGGGGTGATTTCCAATACAACCTTTGCCCCTCTATTGGAATAATCACGATGAATGATCGCATTAATAATAGCTTCACGAATTACATCAGGTGGAAAATGTGAAACTTTCTCTCTTGCAAAGTCAGAACGATCTAAACTTTCGGGTAATACTTTCTTTACCCATTCCTTCACTTGGTCTGGCACAAGAACTAATGCATCATCAAAACTCTCAGTATCTGGTTTCTGGTCACCTCCATAATCAACTTTTGCCTTCACTGCAGCCTGCGGAAATTTGTCTCTTGGGTTTTTGCCAAATAATATTACACAATCGCCAGTTGGTTTTACCTCTCCGCTCTTTTCATCAACTTCAAGTAAAGCCTTGCTAATCAAGTCGTTTTTTAAATCAACTGAATCATGAGCGTATGTATTTTTAGTTCGAGAAATGTAGAGTTCAAGAGCATCTTTCGACAAGGAGTTCACATTTGCATTATTCACTACTTTTTGCAGAGGTTCGGTAACAATTTCAATAGCTGCTTTCTTTCTCCTCGCCTCCTCTTCAACCCAATCGTTAAAGTCCTTATTATGGGCAAGTATTTCCTTATGTAAATCCTGATCAAATGGAAGGACTTCTGCTTTATATTCTTCTTCTAATAATTTTTTACCTCCTTTGGCTTTGGAGTTTAACTCCTGTACACCATACCAAACTTTTTTAATACGGGCACTGCCAATCCGTTCAGCACAACATGTTTTGGACTCACTTCTAGCTTTGGGACCGCAAGGTTCCAAAGTGGCAAACAACCAGCAATCTGAAACTTCTTCTGTCCGAAATTTTTTATCCAATAACGTATATTCCGCATGGTCACCTTCGCGAAACTCACCTCTATATGCTATTTCATGTGTTCCGTCAGGAAAAACTAGTACAGCACCAACCCTTGGACTCGGAGCATTTCTATTCCCTTCTTCCACAGACTTCTTCATGACCTCAACTGCCAATTTCATATAGTAGCGTGGGTTCTTCCTTTTATCTTCTGTGCCTACCTTTCTTCCCATCATTAATGCTTTTTATTTATCTCCTACACTCCTTTAATACTTAGACCACTATTATTAAAGTTTTAGTTCAAAATAAGATAAATTCATTCGAAAAATGAATATCAATCTGCTATATCCAATGCTTTTGCTAAATCGTTTGTATAGTGAATAGATGTAGCCAATAATAGTTGGCAGGGGTGTTATTGGTTAGGTTTTGTTAATCTTATCCCTTGGCAATTTCTTCTTCCAATGAAATTCCCAACGAACGTTTTCCGAGCTCAATCTCGCGAAGCTTGGCATCCTCAATGCTGGCGTTCAGTTCAAAGCCTATCAGCAATGCCATCGAGATAAGCAACATCCAGAACATGACGATCACCAACGTTCCGATGGAGCCGTAAAGTTTATTGTAAGTGCCAAAATTATCTACAAAAGCTGTGAAGCCAATGGAGGATACGATAACAAGAAATGTGGCAAGTGACGAACCCGCAGAAAGGAATCGCCATTTGGTTTGTTTAGCTGGGCCAAGGAAATACAATACTGATATTGCGAAAAACAGTAGAGCAACAATGACAATATAACGGCCTAAATTGAGTGCTAAACTGGCGAAACCACTTGTTAGAATTTCCTCTTGTTGGAGATAATCCATTCCAACGGTACCGAAAATGATGAGACCGATTGCCACAACCGTAAATAGTGCAAGAATAAGCGTGATGAGCAGCGCATAACCCCGTTGGATCAAGTACGGTCGGCTTTCAATCGTATGGTAGGTAGTGTTGAAACTGTCAATAAGTGCGCTTACTCCATTCGTTGAAAAGTACATGGCTGAAACGACCGTTATTGAGAGTAATCCACCGCGCTGGCGCATGATGATGTCTTCGATTGTCTCGCTCACGGTTGCGTACGTATTCGCTGGTAGCATTACTTCTAAAACGCTCATGAGTTGTGCCTGAAAACCGTCAATTGGAATGTAGGCGATAAGCGTAAAGAAGAAGATAATGGCTGGGAAAATGGCCAAAATAAAGTTGAATGCCACCGCTGAAGCGCGCAAGTTGAGCCAACCTTCTTGCATTCCTTTAATGAAGAATGCCATCACGTCATAAAGCGGCAATCCGTCAAATCCTGGAATTCGGATTTCCTTCGATAATCGAAGCAAGTTCCGAATAATCGGAAGCTGTAATATTTTGACGATGTACTTTCTGACCATGCTAGGCCGCTTTCAGGCTAAGGTCGAGACTTTTGATGTTATGCGTAAGCGCACCAACCGAAATGTAATCAACACCCGAAAGTGCGTGTGCTCGAATTGTGGTTTCCGTAATGCCACCAGAAGCCTCCGTTTCAAAACGACCAGCAATTAATTTTACCGCCTTTTTTTCGTCATCGGGATGAAAATTATCGAGCATAATGCGATGAACGCCACCAACCGAAAGGACTTCATTCAGTTCATCAAAATCTCGCACTTCAATCTCAATTTTCAACTCCTTTCCGATGGATTTAAGATGCCTATGCACACGCTCAATGGCTTGCTGAATTCCTCCTGCCATATCAATATGATTATCCTTAATCATCACCATATCGTACAAACCAATTCTGTGATTGACACCACCACCGATTTTCACAGCTTGTTTTTCCAACTCACGGAGCAGAGGAGTGGTTTTTCTCGTGTCAAGCAGTTTTGCAGAAGTTCCTTCAATGAGCTTATTGAGATTGGCTGTTTTGGTGGCAATTCCGCTCATTCGCTGCATGAAATTGAGCACCAATCGCTCCGTTTTTAGGATAGAACGAGATGAACCCTCTACCGTTAGAATAACATCTCCAACTTTAATGGAAGAGCCATCTTCAACGAATACTTCTATTCTCAAGTCTTTATCGAACCGGGTAAAAATGCGTTGCGCCAATTCAACACCTGCAATAATGCCATCTTCCTTTACAAGCAACTTGGCTTTTCCTTTAGCTGATGCAGGAATACATGAGTCGGAAGTGTGATCGCCATCGCCAATATCTTCCTTCAGCGCGGCATCAATAATTTCGTCAATCGTCATAAATGGAATTACTCGTTGGTCTCGAATCGAAGCTGCTGAATGCGCAGACTTCCGTTTACATCCTTCGTGAGAACATAGGTTCTGTAGGAACTTTTTGAAGTGGTAAGCGTGCCAATAGCATATTGGGCACCATCAGGCGATTTCCCCTTGTGAATGACCTGATAGTTGGTCACTTTATCTTTGGCAAAGAAATCTTTGACAATCAACTCCGCTTGTGCCTTGCTGTAGCTCGCTTCCTTAGAAGCTATTGACAATTCCACTTTGGTGTCAAACAGCTTCGAAAGCTCTTTGTAATTCCCCAATTTTATAGCAGAATTGATGGTCTCATTGGCGTTTTGTGCAAACCCGATGGATAGTGCAAAAAATAGAGACATGAATATGGATGCTAATTTCTTCATAGTTGCTAAGGTATCGTTTCGCAAGAACCGCGCCATGCCAAGTTGCAGCAGCACAAAATAAATCTATACTTTGACCAACACCAAAGAATGCCATGAAGTTGTGCCTTTTTCTGGTCGGGGAAACCGATGATGCCGAACTAATAGGGGCAATTGACCGCTATGTTGGTCGATTAAAACACTATTGCACTTTTGAAGTGGAAGTGCTTAAAGCACCCAAACAATTTAAAAAATTGGGACAATCAGAACTCAAAACAGCTGAGGGAAAACTGATTTTGGACAATCTGGGTAATCAGGATTTTCTTGTTCTGTTGGATGAAAGGGGAACTGAATTTGCATCTGTGGCCTTTTCAGAAAAGCTTCAGAAATGGCTAAATGGCGGTCATCGCAGAATTGTTTTTCTAGTAGGCGGGGCATTCGGTTTTTCGGATGATGTGTATCAACGCGCCAATTTCAAACTCGGATTATCCAAAATGACATTGACCCATCAAATGGTGCGGTTGTTTTTTACGGAGCAATTGTACCGAGCTTTCACTATTCTGAAGAACGAGAAATATCATCATTAAGAGCAAATTCGCTCGTAAACTGAGTTGTATCGTTTCACGCCTTCTTCTAGAGAATAGTATTTCAGTGCAGCATCTTGGAGTGTTGAAACTGGAATTTCAAGAAGTTCATCAATCTGATTAACTGCTTTCTCGTATGCCTCATTTGTGAATTCGCGAACAAGAATTCCGCTGCTCGTGTCTTCAATAATTCTATCGACATCGCCAACTCCCGAATTAGCAATAACGGGCAATCCCATTCCCAACATTTCGCCATGTTTTGTAGGAGACGAACCCGATTTGGAAAAAACAGGCTGAATGAAGAAAATGGCCGCATTTGCCAAACTCAGAAATGTGGGGACTTCTTCTCTTTTGGCGGGAGAGATGATTATTCTGTCTGACGGAATTCCTTTCGATTCAGCTTTCGGTAGAATTGTGTCAGGATTATCGGTTGTGACGAACAGAAATTTTGAATTCGGACGATTCTTCAAGAGAACATTGAAGAAATCAAGCATTTCATCTAGCAAATACCAGGTTCCGATGGATCCTAGATAAGTGATAACGAAATCGTCCTTGTCCAAACTGAATTTTGTTTTCAAATCAATTTGCAACGAAGAACTTATTTGACTTGGGTGAAAGTGATTCAAATCTGCGCAGCAAGGGATTACTTGAATAGGAATAGGTTGATTATTAATTCCTTTCCACGAATGAATAATGTCTTTTCCTTTTTCGGTCAGGCTAATGGAAAAATCGGCATTCTGCAAAAACTCAGCTTCTTTCCTCTTGAAAAAGTCGTAAACTAATTTGAAAATTGGGTTGTTGAGGTTCCAAATCTTGCCATCAACGCGCTCATCTGCATAAAACGCTCGCATGTCGAATACAAATTTGACACCATGCTTCCTCTTCATTCTCAACCCTGCCAAGGAGGTAATGTAGCTTCGGCAATGAATAATGTCGAATGGGGTTTTATTGTGAAGTTGCTCAACGGTTTTTCTTAGTTGATACACATCATAGATAGTTGAGATAACAGGTGGAGAAGGAGTGTATTTCAGTGGAACCCACTTGACTCCCGCTTCGGCTACAAGTTTTTGAATAGTGTTTTCTTCTTTGCCAAAAGGAACTTCCTTCTCAAAACTTACAACGGTAAACGTGTGACCTGGTTCTCGGAGGCCAAAAATGTAAGGCAACACCTGAGACCGACCTAATCCATCGGTTAATCCGTCATAACTCAAATAAAGCACATTCATTTGGGCGAATTTAGCCTATCTGCAATCACCTTCATTAAATTTGACCCCATGTGCCCAAATTCAAATTTGATTTATAGATGGATTATGTAGGAATTTGGGATTTTATTCTCGTACCCTTCTTTCTGGTTTTGGTGCATTATGTGGCCAGCCGAACGTATAGCAAGAATATTAGCACTAACCCTGAATATAAGTACTACCGAAAAGGACTTCTATTCAAAGTCTATGGCGGGCTTTTGTTTGCGCTAGTTTACGCTTTTTACTACGATGGTGGCGACACTATGATATATTGGAAAGACGCAAAGATTTTGAATACTGTTATTTTTACAGAGCCAATTTGTTATCTCAAAATCCTTTTTGGAGATACTCGACCCTTGTGGTTTTATTGCTTTGATCTTACTGAATACGTTCCACATCACTATTTGAGAGATCAGCAGGCATATTCGGTAAGCCGTTTATCGGCCCCATTTGCGCTACTCTCTGTTGATAGTTTTTTTGGTTGTACAATTCTTGTGGCATGGGTGTGTTTTGGTGGTATATGGCGTTTATATAGGGTTTTTGTGGAGGAATATCCTCACCTCCAAAAAGAACTGGCAATTGCATTTTTGTTTATCCCATCTGTAGCGTTTTGGGGATCTGGTGTCATGAAGGATACGTACACTTTGACTGCCGCATGTTGGATGACGTCCTCGGTATATGGTTTGTTCCTAAAACGAAGAAATGTTTTTTGGAATTTGGTTTATGTTTTCTTTTCTGCCTATGTGATGATTACAATGAAGCCATATATTTTCGTAGCACTTCTTCCGGGTACGCTGATTTGGGTTGTTTTTAATAGGATTCAAAGAGTTGAAAATCAGGTTGTTAAAATATTGGCTGCTCCAGTAATAATCATGGTAGGTTTTGTGCTTGGGTCTGGCATCTTTGCTCAAACTGCTGGTCAGCTTGAAGACTACGCATCGGTTGATACCATACTGAACAAGGCAGTAGCAACTCAAGAGGATTTGAAACGAGATGCTTATGAAGGGAACTCTTTCGATATAGGCACCATCGACCCGTCTCTTGGAGGTTTGGCCAGCAAAGCACCAGTGGCAATATTTGCGGGATTATTTCGCCCGACACTGCTCGATGTAAAGTCTCCCATCATGTTAGTGTCCGCAGTAGAAAACACAATCATGATGGTGTTCTTGATGTACATGATTTACTCCGTTGGAGTGTTTTCTTTTCTAAAACACTTGTTTACTAAGCCCATGATTATGTTCTCCTTCGTGTTTGCGGTTTTCTTTGCCTTTGCGGTGGGTTTAACTACTTCTAACTTTGGGTCGTTAGTACGATACAAAATCCCATCCTTACCATTTCTACTAGCCAGTTTGTATATGATGCGGTTTCATAAGCAAGAAGAATCTGGAGCATTTAAATTCGAAGACGCCTCAGACGAATCTTCCCAAGTCTCAGATAAAAAATAAAAGATTAGTTTTTGATGGACAAAGCAAACCACTGGTGTAACAGAACCAATAGCCAAATACGGTTGTAAAGGTGATTGTGGCCGGATTTGAATTTTCTTTTGAGAGTTTCAACTTCTTTCCAGTTTACTATTCCAATTCCTTTTACTTTTCGTTCAGATAGGAATTCATCAATTAAGAATGATAAATCATTATTCAACCATTTATCTAGCGGAATACTGAACCCCCATTTTGGGCGGTCAAAGATTTCTTTTGGAACGAAATCGTAGAGAACTTCTTTTAAAAGATATTTCTGCACACCATTTTTAACTTTCAGTTTTGGATTTAGGTTGAGCGCGAATTCAACCACCGTATGGTCTAAAATAGGAACACGCGTTTCAAGTGAATACTTCATAGATGCTCGGTCAACCTTGGTAAGAAGGTCGTCTTTTAGGTAGAAATCGATATCGAAAAGTGCTTGCAACTCTGCTGGTGTTAGCTTTCTTTTGAGCTGATTATTTAGTTCTAAAAGGGATAAATCTGGAGTTGGTTCTACAAGTAAATTTTTCAATTCCGAAGTTGAAAACATGTACTGTTCCTGCGAGAAGATGTGTGACTGCAAATTATCTGAAGGCGAATAATCAAAAACCTTGGCAATACGCTTGTATCTATCATCACCTAAAGACAGAATTTTGCTGATTGGCCAACGCAAATTATTCACCGCTGGGTTTGCTAATCGCTCGGCCCAATTGTACATGCCATAACCATGAAAAAGCTCATCTCCACCATCTCCAGAAAGTGTCATGGTAACTTCCTGCCTAGCCATTTTAGAGACTAACATAGTCGGAATTGCCGATGAATCTGCGTAGGGCTCATCATACTGCGGAAGTATTTCGGTTACCAATTCAATGGCATCTTTTTCGGTAATCCGGTATTCGTGATGCTCGGTGTCGAGATGCTCAGAAACTTGTCGTGCAAAATGCGATTCGTCATGCTTTGCATCATCAAAGCCAACAGAGAAGGTTTTAAGTTTTTCGGAACTTGAGTTTTGAGCCAAAGCCGTAACAAGACTTGAATCAATGCCTCCGCTTAGGAATGTTCCGAACGGTACATCACTCACTAATCTACGGCTTACCGCTGCTTGCAATAATTCTGAAAGCTGTTGTTTAGCCTCGCGCTCATCAGAAATAATAGTTGGCAAAACCTTTTCTTGTGGATTCCAATAACGTTCAATCTCAAACGACTTTCCATCTGTTACAGCCCAACTTCCTGAAGGAAATTTCTCTACCTCATTGTAGATAGAAAGAGGCTGTGGAATATAACCGAGGTGCAGGAAATAAGGAATAGCCGTATGGTTAACAGTAAGAGGTAGCTTGTTTTTAAGGGCAACAATTGCCTTTAGTTCAGATGCAAAAGCAATGATTCCAGCATGTCGATAAATAAACAATGGCTTGATACCGAGCCGATCACGAAACAGGAAAAGCTTCTTTTCTACCGAATCGAATATTGCAATGGTGAACATACCGTTGAGTCTATTCACCATTTGCGCACCCCACTTCACAAATGCTTCTAAAATAACTTCAGAGTCACTGGTTGTTTTTAGGCTTACGTTCAATTCTTCGGCAATCTCGCGGTAGTTGTAAACCTCACCGTTGAATACCATTTGGTAGCGGCCGCAATTCGATTTCATGGGTTGGTTGGCTGCCGAGCTAAGGTCAATGATGCTCAGTCTGCGATGCGCCAATCCGAATGGGCCGTCAACGAAAAAACCTTCGGCATCGGGTCCGCGGTACGCGATGGCATCCGTCATTTTTTTAAGAGAATCTCTTGTTACCCCGTTTGGGGAATACATACCGGCCAGTCCGCACATGGGTTAAAATCGTGATTTCAATGATACGGAAAGCAGTTTGATTTGAAGGGATTCGGCAATAATGCGGTAATTCGCGAGGTGAGTTTTGAAAATCGACATCTGATAATTGTGTGCAGCAATTTTCCATACGGATTTGGCGAACCGTTTTTGGAGGTGGAACTGACGTATTTGAAGCAGCATTTTCAGAAAATAACGATTTGTACTACAGGGAAAATCAAGGATCTGAAACAGTTTGAGGTCACAGAAACCGTTACGTTGGTGGAACTGAGTCCGAGCATATCGTTTGTTGAGAAAATAGCTTCAGTTTTGCGGTTGTTTTTTGATTCCGAAGTTCGGGATGAACTACAAGTTATTGCGAAAGACTTCCACGGAACGTTGAGTTTTGGAAAAATAAAAACGCTGCTAGTTTCTAGGCTTCGAGGGCTTAAAATCAAATCGCAGATATTGGCAAGGGTTGAGATTGCCAATACAGACCAATTGTTCTTATATAGTTATTGGACAGATGATGCCGCGTTGGCCATATCGTACTTGAAAAAGGAAATTTCAACCGCAACAGCTTTTTGTCGTTTGCACGGATGGGATCTTTATTTCGAGCGAAGTCGCTACCATTATTTACCCTTCAGGAAAACAATTTTTAATGGGCTAGATGCCATTTTTGCCATCTCAGAAAACGGAAGAAATTATTTGCTCAGCCATTTTAGTTCTATTATCAATGTTGGCCGCATTTACCAAAGCCGGTTGGGTATAAGAACTGTTGATAGATTGGCTCCGCACGAACGGAATTTCAGACGGTTCAAACTGATAAGTTGTTCAAATCTTATTCCAATTAAACGGGTGAATTTAATTGTAGAAGCGCTGTCTCATGTGGAAGCACTTGAGATTGACTGGACTCATTTTGGCAATGGAATCGAGCTAGAATCGCTAACTCAGCTTTGCGAAAAAAAACTTGGTTCGAAGGAGAATATTCAGTTCCAGTTTATGGGAAGAGTTCCGAATTGGAAAGTGTTGGAATATTACTCCGATCACAGGATTGATCTGTTCATCAGTTTGAGTCGATATGATGGAATTCCTGTAAGTATTATGGAGGCCATGTCGTTTGGTATTCCTGCTATAGCAACGGATGTTGGTGGTGTTTCGGAGATAGTAATCAACGGTAAAACGGGTTTTCTTTTAGATCAGGAGGTAAGCCCGAAAGATGTGGCAGAAGTGATTACAGATATTGCCCAAATGAATACGGATGATTACAATAAGTTACGGTTGGAGGCGAAGAATTTTTGGGGTACATTCTATTCGGCAGACATTAACTATCCAGAGTTTTGTGCTCAAATTTTATCCTTGAGTGAGAGGTAAAGTTTTTTCACCCGTTCCATTTCCATGAGGCGATTTCCGCGTTTTTTTACGTTGTCAAATGCCGCATCAATTTTCTTCTGTTGATAATTCTGAAGTGAATCTGTTATTAATTCAGTGAGTTCGTTTGCTAAATCTACTTTCATTCGGTTACAGAATTGTTCCGAGAAAAGGTCTTCGTCATACTTGAACGAACCCAAAATAAGAGGGCATTTGGCTGCCATTGCTTCCAACGCGGAATTTGGCGTTCCATCTGTCTTCGGAGTCATAATAGCCAGTGAACTGAGTTTAAACACAGACCACATCTCATGCTGCGTAAGTGATTCAATCACTTGATGCTCGATGCCACTAGTAGCAAGTTCTGAATTGACCAACTCCATGTAATCAAACGGGGTTCTTTTGCCTTTAATCAGAACGATTGCCAATTCTTCTTTTAAAGCGTCTGGAAGATTAGATAATGCTCGAATCTGTAGCTCGGTTTGATAGATAGGTTGAATGTACCGAGGTAGAAAAACAATCTTCTTACCGTTTAGGGCTTCGGTTAGTTCCAACTTTGATTGGAGCAGATTAATCTCCTTTACATTCACACCCGTTCTGATTATTTCTGCTTTTAAATCAGTTCGAAAAATGTCGTTAATCCTGTCTAATTGACCTTGAGATGTACAGGAAATGGCACCCGCATTTTCGAATGCTGATTTAAAGCGTTTTAACAGCAAATTGCCATGTATGCGGTTCAAAAGGGATCCTTTTCCCAAACGCGACAACACCACATGAATATCTGAACCTCGACAAGTGATGATTGACGGAACAGCAAGATTGCGAGTCCAAAGAGAAAAAGGTGTGGCAAATAGCGGATGCACCACATCAATATTCCTTTTTCGAATGACTTCGTTAATCTTTTTCAATGAGGCCGAGTTCTCCCAAAATCGCCACAGCGAATAACTCTTTATTGGCCCTTCAACTGTTATTTCAAGTTCGTTAAATTGTTTTTTACGATCAGGAGTGAGCAAACTCATTTCATGATCCTGAACCAGAAAGTAAGCCTCGAAATCAGGTCGGGTACTGAAAAAACTCACCCATTTAATGTCGTGCACACTGCTTGGGTCTCCGATATAAAGGATGCGTGTCATCCTATTTTATCGAAATGTTGTGTCGGTCCAGCCAAGCATCTAAAATGCTCATATTAATAACCAAACGTGCCAAGTTCGGATGCAATGGCTCGTTCTTGGCGTAAAGGTTTAGTAGAAATTTTTTTCTTCCACCTAGGAAGTATTCAGCCGCACCGTTGGGTCTAGAAATGATTTTAGAAAAATGGTCTTTCAAGAATGAAATGTGAATCCAATCTTCAAAACAGGAGTTCAACCCAACCTTTTTTCGGTAGATAAAATCCTTACTCATGTATTGGTCAAGAATTTTTTTGAGCGGATATTTTATCGTGTTCTCTAACGTTTTTTCTGCCCACGAATAATGTCCTTGATCTTCAAGAATCGATTTCCATGTGAACGGATAAAGCCCCGAATTTTGCGGTTGAGAATTATCGTAACTCTTGGCCGTATTATTCTTGCAGGCATAATTAACCATCTTAAAAACACTGTACTTCATCCAATCATCCTGATGTGATTTATCAGCTTTCAGATAATCGTAGTAATACTTCCATAGCGGAAGCAGTTCCTCAGAATGTTGCTTCGAACCTTTAAGCCACATATTACCAAATGGGCCGAGGTACACATCCATAAATTGCAGATACGGGTCATTCACATAGCTGTCGCGAGGGTGAAAACGTTCATAGCGAGGCAGTTTTCGGCTTTGTAGCTGTGATGCAATCCACTCGTTTAATTGTTGTTGCCACTGCGGACGTTCAGGAATGTTGCCTAGAATGTTGCGGTTATAATTAGCAGAACCGTAGCAGCCATCGGCCAGGGTACCATCAATAATCTTGTAGCCCGAATGGCCTTGTTGCATGAAGTGATAGGCCGTAGAAATGGTTGAGCTTTCGCCAATAGGTTGAATAGCATGCTCGCTCTGATATTCAAAACTAGGAATGGTGTCTTCAGGCTGAAATAATGCTATTTCAAGTTCAGCTTTCGAAGCTTTAGCCGCTTCTTGCGCAAACGTCAATTCAGGGTCGTCCTTTCCAAATTGAATGTAATAAGCAGGATAAGGTTTGTCGATGAATTTATCAATCAAGCAATTGGCTAATGTGCTGTCAACACCGCCAGAAATAGGAACAATGGGGTTTTGTGAGGCGACAAATTCAAATTGCGCGTCCATCAATTTTTCCGTTTTCGGAATGTCTCCGCCATCCATCGGGAAGTCCAATTTGAAAAAGAAATTGAAGGCTTCTCGGGGAATCTCCCGACTTTCAATCCATGTATTCAATTCCTCTTCCGAAAAGCTTAATTCCTGACCTACAGGAACACAGAAGACGTCTTTTACAACAGTGATGTATTCGGGAACCTCTCCATATTTCAATATCGAAAATGCTCCCATGGGATTCATTTCCCGAGTAGAGTAGGGCAGCAACTCTCTAAGGTCGTCAGACCAAAGTATACCTCCATCTACAAACAGAAAATACATCCTTGCTCTGGTGATTCGTGCTGAAGAAACGTAGCACTCCCAACCTGAAGCGCCTTCGCTTATTTCAAAAGCAGCAAAATTGTTTTCTGATTTAGGAATAAGAGTAGAAAGTGGTTCTTCCGCCTTTGTTACCGAAACATAGCCGTTTTCATTTCTGATATATGGCGTTTCCGAAGTGAACACAAATGAATCGCCATTTTGTTCGAATAAACCACGCGGTTTGTGGTCGGGCATTTTCACTAAAAGGCGTAAACCGCCAAACGGGGTTTGTTTAAAACCACCGCCATCATTTACCAAAAAACTACTGGAATTTCGAACTGTTCCGACTAACATGAACTTGCGTTGTGGCTAAAATTCGCAATTTATCTTTAGTATTGAGCCGAATGACCACGGAAAGGCAACACATACGAATCGGCTTTATTGGAGATGTCTCTTTTAATGATGACTACGTACCTCTACTCGAAGCAGGAACTGACCCATTTGTTGAGGTTCGTCCTGCCCTGATGAGACACGATTTTGTGATTGGTAATTTGGAGTGTATGGCCAAAGGTGTAGGGGAGAACCTGGATAAACGACCTCGGATTGGTACAACGCTTCAAGCTTTGCAGGCTTTGAAAGGACTTAATTTGGGTCTGGTTACGCTGGCAACAAATCATTTTTACGATAATTTGGAAAAAGGGTTTAATCGAACAATTCAACAATTGGCGCAAGATGGAATCGCATCCATCGGAGCTTCTTCTAATCAGCAAAACCAGTATGTCCCGTATGTTCTGGAAAAGAAAGGTTGGCGAATCGGGTTTCTGAATTACGTTCATCCAGACACACATCCCAAGATTCCACCATCCGCTAAGGTTTACCCCAATTATTATAAACCAGATCGTGTTTGCAGCGATATTCAAAAGCTAAAGCCCTCTGTTGATAGAGTTGTGGTGCTTTTGCATTGGGGAGGTAAGACGGACTACGGTTATTTTCCACATGCAGAACAAGTTGCTGAGGCTAAACAGATGATTTCTGCCGGAGCAGACGCCATAGTGGGTTGCCACACCCATTCTTTTCAAACCCATGACAGTTTTAATGGGAAGCCCGTTTATTATAGTTTGGGAAATTTTTGTTTTGCTGATATCAAGTGTGATGATGGAGGTTTTTTTGCGGTAAGAGAAAATGGAAAAAAGAGCGCTATACTTTCGCTTACGTTTAGTGAGAAGGAAGTTGAATCTGAAATTTATCCGTTTTATAATCAAAACCTGATTCTTAAACCCAAAAAGTCGCTTGCTTCAGAGTTTTCTAGGTGGCAATTGGCGTACAAATTCATTAAACTCATGCCGTTCGGATTTAAGTTTTATTACTGGGCTTTACGCAGGGTAGAACCAATTTTTTATTACTCACAGATCCACCAGATTTCCTTGGCATCCATTGCTTTTAAAAAGTTTAAACGGTCAATTTGTTTAGAATGACCCAGTTAAAAACTTTTGTTCGCAAAGCACTTGCCATTATTCTTTATCAAGGATTTTATAGATGGTTCAGGTTCTGGGATGTGGATTATGATGGAAGGACTTTAAAGCCTGGAATTACGGCTGTTATCAGTGCAAAGAATGAGGAATACATCTTACCGTTCTGTCTCAAAAGTCTTGTTGGAGTAGTTAATCAGGTGGTGTGTATAGACAACGGATCAGATGACGGTACGTTGAGAATAATGAAGGAGTTTCAGGGCAATTGTAAAGGCGTGCTTGAAGTGGATGTACTGGAAATGCCTGGAGCGTTGCTTGGAGATTGTAGAAACGCAGGACTGAAACATACACGGCACAAATGGCATTTGCGCTGGGATGCTGACATGGTGTGCAGAACCACAGGAAAGGATAGCATGAAGATTATTCGAGAGCTGATAAAAAATGACCGGCCAAGAACGATTCAGCTACCACGTACCAATCTACGGGGAGATTTTCATCATACAAGGCAGCAACTGGCAATTGACCCAGGCGAGCCAATTCTTATGCGGTTTGGAAAAGATATCAGGTATGTGGAGGACGGAAAGTTTGATGTAATTCGTGTGCCGTTTTATTATGCGATTACTACGGATGATAGGAGACTGTATTTTCATTGCGAAGGGTTGAAATCTGATGATAGTATGATTTACCGCAGGCAGTATTTTGAGTGGAGAGAATTATACAATTCTTTTGCTGATGAAACCAGACCAGAGAATACATCGGACTTTGAGGTTTATAAAAACGAATGGTGCATTAGAGAATTCGGAACAGCAGAGAGAAAATCGCTGAAGTGGCGTTTCAGTCGCAACGATTGTTTTCGCTTAAGCCCCGTTGATGCTGCTCTGTTTGGTCCCTACCCCGAAGTCTTGTTAGACGAAATGAACAGCGATACACAACGGTTTAAGATTGAACGGAAAAACGGCAAGCCTTATCTAAGAGTAGATAGGGCAGACCTGGAAATGGCAGGGTTTAATCCTACAGAGCGCGATTTGAAATGGGCGAAAGAAAACCTACGTTAATACGCCTTAAATTTCGTAAGCCTTTCTGAAAAGAAGGAAATTCATGGTTTTCCAAATCAACTCATAGTTGTCGCTCTTACCTACTACATGGTCGTCTAATAGTTGCAGGTAGTTTTTTCGCTGACGACCATTCATACTTGGAATATCGGCAGCTGAGTATGCCAGTTGCTTTAGCTGGTCATTTTGTTTTAGCCAATCGCCAACAGGAGACCCAAACCCCTTCTTTTTGCGATGGGAGATATGTGGAGGGAGATATTTTTCGGCCACCTTTCTAACTAAATACTTGTTTATACCGTCTTTCAATTTGTATTCAAAAGGAAGACGATTTGCAAAAGACACTACTTCTGGGTCTCCCACAAAGGGAACGCGTACCTCCATACTCGACCACATGCTCATTTTATCTTGACGAAGGAGTAGTTCTTGAAGGTAGGTTTGTTGTTCAAGTTGAAGAATATCGTTGAATAGATGGTTTGGCCTTATCTGCTGCGCCATTTTAGATAGGAACGATGTTCCGTTCCCATTTGTCAAAAAGTTTTGGTTTACAACACCAAAGTAGGCCTTAGCCAAATTCTCCAAATTATTGGTGCGTAGCGCAACTAATATGTCAGATTCCCGTTTGTCGAATTTCAATCCGAAACCGGATAAGAATTGTAGAACAAAGGAGGGATATTTATTCTGAATTTGGCTTAATCGGTATAGATTAGTGGTTCTTCCGTACCCTGCAAAAAGCTCATCAGCTCCTTCTCCGCTTAGAAGCACTTTGTAGCCGTTTTCCTTTGCAAGCTTGGTTATTAGACGCACAGCAATCGAATTCGGATGTGTTACAGGAGCCTCATTTTGCAGAATAGCATTTTCAATGAGAGATGTGAACTCTTGATTAGAAACCTGATAAGGATGCCACTTAATTCCAAGATAATCGGCAGATTCTTTTGCGCCTACACTTTCATCAAGGCCTTTTTCGTTGTAGGTGATGGTAAAGGCATCCACCTTATTAGGATTAATTTTATTGGCAAGAGCAGTGAGCAATGTTGAATCAATTCCCGAGCTGAGCAAGGTGGCCAACGGCACATCGCTCATCAACCTTTTTTCTACAGACCTACAAAGTCTCTTGTCTAATTCGTTAATCAATTCTGGCTCTGAGCCTGTTAGAAGTTCCTCGGTTGAAAACTGCAGATGGTTGTGAAATTGACCAGATGTTACCTCAAGCGTATCAAGATTTACGGAAAGAACTTGACCCGGAAACAACGCCTTAATCTCTTTGAAAAAGGTCTCGTCTCCTGACGCGCCAAATCGGTAATTGAAATAATTGAAAGCTGATTCATCGTTCAGCGAAACCTGAACCCTACCAGAACTGATAATGGAGTTTATGTCTGAAGAAAATACAAAAGCCTCCTTGCTTGCGTGATAGAAAAGCGGCTTTACACCCATTCGGTCACGAATCAAATGAAGTTTTCTAGCGGCCTTGTCAAGTATGGCCAAACCAAACATTCCTTCCATTTGTTTTGGGAAGTCCAAACCAAATTTCTGGTAGAGCGGAGCAACCACTTCAATGTCCGAAGTTGAATGGAAGGGGTGCTCGTTTTTTAAATCCGACCGCAACTTGATATGGTTGTAGATTTCTCCGTTTCCAACCACCGAAACATTTCTGTCATTGCTAAAAAAAGGTTGGCTTCCACTCGCAACATCCATTATGCTCAACCTTCTCATGCCTATGCCCGCATTCTCAAACAGGTCGATGCCATCCTCATCAGGACCACGATGAAACATGGAGTCTGTCATTCTTTTGAGAAGAGCCTGTTGAACAGGCTCACCTTTTTTCAATACAATTCCGGTGATTCCGCACATGGTTAGGTGCTTTCTTTTTGGATGGTTTCCATGTAAAAAGCTTCAATTTTTTTGACATATTCTTCGATCCCGAAACGTTGAACTTCGAGCTGTGCTTGTTGCGAAAACTGTTCAGCGAGTTTTGGCGTGTCTTTTATTTTAACAACGGACTTTGCAAAATCTTCAATGTGGTTAATCTGAGTTAGGAAACCTGTTGATTCGTGTTTTACAATTTCAGGTATTCCACCTGAATTAAAGGCGACTACTGGTAAACCGCAGCTCATGGCTTCTAAAAGAATAAGACCGAAGGGTTCATCAATTGCCGAATGAACCAAAACATCGGCCTCATTCATGTAAGAACTGGGTTCATCTACGTAGCCTAGAAATTCGACATAATTCGAAAGATTGTTTTTACGAACATACCCTTCTAGGTTTTCTCTTTCTACACCATCGCCAAGAAAAAGGATCCTGATGTCTTTGACACGATTCTCTATAATCTGCTGAAGCATTTTTAATAGGAAAAGTTGGTTTTTGTACGGATGGAATGAACCAACCGAAATCAGCGTGAATCGCTCATTTTTTTTTGCGCTGTGCGAAGGACTAAATTGGAATAAGTCACTACCATTCAGAATAACCCGTAGGTTTTTCGATTCTGGATTAAATGCGCGATGAACATACTTGCCTATAAAATCAGATATGCACAAAAACCGATTATTGCAGATTTTGTATTGCCGTTTTAACTGATGAACGGAATATAAATGCCACCAAGCGTCTTTGCGTAAATAATCTTGAAATGAGTGAGAGTTTGTGGGAGGGTGACAACCGTGCCAATGAGTAACATAAGCCGTATCTGCAACAGTATTGTACCTGCTAACAAATTCGGATTCAATCAGATGCGAGTGGATAATGTCAGGCTTTATTTCTCTTAATCTTCTATCAAACTCCTTGGTTTCAATAATGTCTTTCCCCGTTATGGAATAAGAAACCTGTGAAGGAATAATTTCGATATGTTTTTCTTTGGAAAGAACAGGAAAGTGATTATCCGGTTTGAATAGGATGATAAATACCTCGTGTCCTAGTTTTTCTAGTCCTGCGGTGATGTCAAGCACCAACCTTTCGGCACCACCCATTTTCAAACATGGTATAACCTGAACAACTTTTAGTTTCTGCCCCGTCATATTTACTTAAACCTTGCTGGGATAATAAAACCCAATCCAACTGCATGAATGAGAAAAACAATAAGCGATGGAGTGTATTTATCTTGGTAAAGCATTATAGAACGAAACGTTAAAAAAACAGATTTAATTCTATTCTTGTTAGCCAGGTTTGATTGGGCCAATTTGAAATAAGCAGATGACAAAACTTTTCTTTTAGTCTTGGAAGAAAGTCTGGTGTCAAGCTCTGTTATAATAAGCTTCGTTGTGCGCAAATTCTCTCGTGCGGTGTTCAAATTAGCAATGTCAACTGTCCGATCTCCAAAATCATTTTGAATGACCGTAAATTGGTCAGAAAGAACAATTGGCCGATTCGCGGTTATTCTTGACCACAATTCGCGATCTTCACCAACATGGATGCTGGTGTTAAACCGATGCTCTTGAAGAATTGATTTGGAGATGCAAACGAAACTTGTAGGGATGGTAGCCTGCAATAAAACGTATTCTAACTTATTTTCTCCAGATAAGTGTTGGGGAAACGCAATCTGCGTAGTTTTTGGTCCGGCTTTTATTTTTCCGTTTACGTGGTATAAAGCCGCGGCCTCTTTCTGCTTACCAATTGTTTCTTTGAGTAAAAGAAGGTGGTCTGGCTCGTACAGGTCATCGCTATCTAAGAAGCAGATGAACTCCCCTTTTGCAAGTTCTACTCCGTTGTTTCGGGATGCAGACCGCTCCTGATTTTCCTGAAAGATATAGACGACTCTAGAATCTGTACCTACAATTTTTTCGACTTCTGTTGCTGTATTGTCCGTAGAGCCATCATCCACAACTATTACTTCAAAATTAGTGTAGGTCTGCGCCAGCACACTTTTTACCGCATTTGCCACAGCCAAGCACCTATTGTAGGTGGGAATGATTACAGAGAAGAACGGTTGCGTTTCGGTCATCGTTTCAACCATGATTTCACCCTTAGTTTTACAAGTTCTTTCGGTTTTTTGCCCGTCTTGTTTGATAGGGTGTGGTTCTTGTAAATCTGCCAAATTGCACTGCCGTATCGGCAATGATTTAAGCATAAATGAAGCCATTTTTCTTCCAAAAGCGCTAATAGTGAATTCAGAGGTAAGTACCCACTCGTGTTGGTTCCAGCAATAAGGGCTTTCAAAAGCAATCCAATAATTTTTATTTCTTCTAGCGTGAAAGATGCATCTTGATAGTTTAGTCTGCGAAAAAGGTCTAGCTCTTCGTCCTTCACAACTATACCAGCTTCTTTAAAATACAATCCCCTTATTTTCTTGCTGAAATTGATTTGTGTTGCTGATTGGGTTTTAGAAATATTGGAATCATGTTGCCTGTACTTGAGAAGGGATTCTGGAATGTTGGCCATTTTGGTAACTCGTGAGAGTTGTAGCCAGAATTCGTAATCCTCTGCATGAGGATAATCTTTAGAATACAGAAGGTTGTGTTCTTTGAGTACTGAAGTTCGGAGCACAACGGTAGGGTGGCAGAAGGGGCATTGATATAAAGCTGTGTACCGTATCAGAAAGTCAGTTGTGGGGTATTCGGCAATTGAATTACCAGGTCTTCCAATTGATTGAAACCAGCTACCGCATACGCCAAAACCGGGATTCGCTTCCATGAAGCTAAGTTGTGTTTCGAGCCGATGAGGTTCACAGATGTCGTCAGCATCCATGCGCGCAATATATTTTCCTTTTGCCAAGGCAATGCCTTTGTTCAGCGTTGAGATAAGTGCCATGTTTTCTCCATTGTCAACATATCTGATGCGGTCATCAGAATAGCCATTGATAATGTCTGCCGATGTATCTGTAGAACCGTCATTGATAATCAGAAATTCAAAATCTTTGAACGTTTGCCCAAGCACACTTTCAATCGCTTCCGCCAAATATTTTTCGGCATTATAAACCGGCATAAGTACGGTAACTATAGGTTGTTGCGATACTGAAGTTTCTTCTGTTTGCGAGGTTTTTGTATTTGTTTTGAAGGTTTCAACCTGCTGGTACAGATTAACTAGTTGATGGCGAAATTTGATAGTGCTTTGCAATTGGCCAAGCCTTGCCAAGGCAGGGAGCAACCTGTGGTTTCCTTCTGAGTTAGATAACATTCCGGTAAATAGAACTCCTGCATCTTTAAGCAATTCAGAAAGTAGAAACCATGTTCGGTTAAGCCAGTAAGGTAATCGCTGATTATTACTCGGTAATGGGCGGCTCTTTAGTGCCGAACTGTAAATGTCCATGAGAGTTTTTGTCAGCCCAAACCCGAAGAACAATTTTCTTAAGTACTCCCAATTTACTCTCCCTCTGGGCAGAAAATGCTTAAAGCTGATTCGTTCATCGTAAAGAAGGTCATATCCAGCGAGTCTGAATGCATAGCAGAGTTCGGTATCTCCGCCTGACATAAGGTTACCACCAGTTCTGTCCGAAAGGAGGTTTGAGAATCCTGATGCTCGAAGTTTTTGAAAAAGAGACAGTTTAAGTGCGCAACCTGCACCATAAAGCTCCTTCGAGGATTTTATCGGGCCAAAACCAGTCTCTGATTGTGCACCTGTAGCGTAGCACGAAGCATATTGCTTAAACCAAACGGGTTCATCTCCTTCCAGTTCAGGAATACCAAGACCTCCAACCATAGCGGCATTTGGGTTTTGTTTCAGGTCATCAAAAACAGTCTGAACATACTTCGGAGAAAGCCAGTTATCATCATCCACCATTAAGGCATAATCGTAATAGGCTACTTCAAACCCTTTGTTCCTAGCATTACTCAATCCTGCTTTGGGTTCATCTACAATTCTGAATGGAATAATCTGCGAAGTTTGAGAATAGAAATTTTGGGCGGTTTCAACAGTGCTGTCGGTTGAGTTGTTGTTCACCACAATTATTTCCCAGCTAATACTTGGCGAAACCGTTTGACTGAACAAGTGCGAAAGAGTACTGTTAAGACGATTACTGCTATTGTAGCAACATACAATTACTGAAACACCGCTTGCCTTTTCTTTCATGCTAGACCAGCTTCATTTTAAGCCACACCCTAAAGTATTTGAGAGATTGTTTTTCAGATTGATAATGGTACAACATCAAATCTAGTTGTCTCAAAATACTTTTTCGAACAGCGAGTTTATGTTCTGGAGATGTCACCACTTGGAGGATTACCTCAAGGGACCTCAGCATATTGATATGCTGCTTTTCCTTCTGAATTCCGGACCAAACACCATTTTCGTGTTTCCGGTATGTCGCGGTTGATTGACTGATATAGAAGTAGTTACCTTGAAGTATAAGAAGAGTGTGCAGTATCCGGTCGGCAAATGGACTTTGATAGTAGTTGCTGGGAAAACCATTGAACAAAGATTTTCTAAACATGAGCGTACATGTGGGAATCGGATTGTAATGCAGAGAAAAAAGTTCTTTAGCAGTTAAACCAGCATTCTTCAAATTTACATAACTACTTTCTTCAATTTTGTTATCAGCATTAAGAATGTTGGCATTTGTAAAACAACCAGACAGTTCCTCATCCGACCGAAGAATCTGCAACTGTTTTGCTAGCTTATTTTTGTCTAACCAAAAATCATCTCCCTCACACAGGGCAACAAATTCGCCATTACAACTATTGATTGCATCGAGCCAATTCTGGTGCATGCCCACATTTTTAGAATGCTTGACGACTCTAATTCTAAAGTCTTTATGGGCAAATTCTTCAATGATTCTTGGAGTATCATCCGTGGAACAATCATCTGAAATGACAATTTCATAAGGCACATCTAGTTCTTGAGAAAGAGCTCCTTCAATTGCTGCGGCAATGTATTCCTGCTGATTGTAGGATATGATGCAGGCACTTACCAGAGGTTTGGTTTGTTTCAAGATGGTCTTTCGTGAATGACAAATATAGTAGAGACACCAACGCGGGGCGTCTAATGATATGCTAGGGACACCAATGGACGGGGTACACCTAATGATTTAATTGATTTTGGGAGACTGGCTTTTTTGAGTCAATTTTTACCAGAAAAGCCTTGCCTTAACCAATAGAAATAATCACGTAGAATTTGAATGCGATTGTTCTTGCCAGATCTACCTGCTGCTAATAGTGATTTAGCGAGATGCCTTACCGAGTGGCCCCATTTCTTTTCTTTCAGATCCCAGAAAGAGAGTTCCATGTAATACCACCAATCGCCATCATAAAAAGAGGCATGAGTGGATGCCCCCAGTTCTTTTGCCAACGCATGGTTAAGATGTATTCCTGCTTCAAACCAAGCACGTGTGCCTCCTAATGTTCCCATTATACCTGTACTGTGCTTTCTGCGAACGGCTGTTTTCTCTTCTAAAAAGTGGTAGTTGCCAAACTTGCCTGCAATGGCCCAAATCACGTAGTCGCCCTGAATGATTGAATTTTCCATCTTCTTCAGAAATTGCTGTGCCTGCATTATTGGTTCTGAACGTACTATGCTGGTTGCCGTAGGAAAACCTAGATTCTGAAATTGATTAAAGTTGAAAGTACCCTGTGGCCGTTTGGCTCCTTTATAAAATTCGCCTAACGTACTATCAGTTATAGTAGCCGCATCCGAATACACCATGGCAATGGAGGGGTCTGCCTCCAAAATATCAACCTGCTTTTGCAGCTTTAGTGGGTCGGTCCAGTAATCATCGCCTTCGCAGAGAGCAATGTATTTACCTTTGGCTGCTGGAAATAACCAATCAATCATCCCATATTTTTGCTGCGACCATTGATTCTCTGATTGAATAAAGGTGATGATGCGGTCGTCCTGAGCCGCATAGTTTTTCACTATCTCTGCTGTGCCATCGTTGGAGGCATCTTCAAAGATTAATATCTCAATAAGAAAATCGGTTTGCTGCATCAGAAAGCCCTCAATGCACTTAGCAATGTAGTTTTCATGATTGAAAGTGGTGCAGCAGATACTTACGGTTGGTTTCATTGTAGTCGGCAAAGTCTTTTTGCCCCAGTTTTTAGAGAGCCGTAATAGTAATCGTTGAATCCTGCCTTGTCCATCAGTTCAAACACTTTTGTCATATCGTATTCCACACGATGGAGAGTAATAGTTTCATCTTCCACCACAGCAAATGCCGCCCGTGGGTCTAAATCTCTTGGTTGTCCTACCGAACCAGGATTGCAATAGGTTTTAAGTCCGAAAGAATGTAATGATTGGATATGGGTGTGTCCAGACATGAAAATCTTTCCGGGTATTTTAGAGAAATACTCTTCATTCGGTTCTATCATGTATTCATCTATTGGGTCAGCCCAACCACCATGCACCATGTGAATAGTGCCTACGAAACGTTGGAGGGACGATTTTCTCAGCCATTCGATATTGGAATCCTTTATCACTTTACGCTGATAGACAAGACAATCGTTTACGCTCTGAGACCGCGGACAGAAACCACCACTTGCCATATACCAATCGTGGTTGCCCATTAAATTGGAGATATTTCTTTCAATCAATGCCTCGCAGCACTCGTTTACCTGTGTGTAATATCCAACCACATCGCCCAAACAGTAGATTTCGCTGATGCCCATTCGGTCCAGCTCCGCAAGCACTGTTTTCAGTGCTTCGTAGTTTCCATGTATGTCCGATATGACCCCTATTTTCATTTAAAAAAGATTTTATCCTCGATGTAGCGTACTGCACGCCCTTGTTTTATGGTGGGCTGAACGGGCGTTATCTTGAAAAGATGTTCTTCAACAGCCATTTTAGACTCATTATAACCAAATGCAGTTCGGATGGATGTAGAGGATGAAATGCGCGGATTTATTTCCAACAGTTTTAAACCATCATTCGTTTTTCTGAACTGAAAATTAGTTGGTCCCACTGGGCAGAAAATGGCACATAAAACACTCAATGCTTCGTGTATCTGTGTAGATTCAATCACCTCGGCTTTTTCCGTATATCCGTCTATAGATAGCTCTCTGCGGAGCGTCATACAGGCATAATATCCGCCTTCGCCATCGCAATAGGCCGAAGTGGTATATTCTTCATCATCCGAGCCTACTACTGGCTGAACCATGAGTATAGAGCCGATTCTGTCTTTATGTTGATTCCAGGATTTTTCGTCACTTACGCGAACAATTCCTTTCGAACCAAAGCCTTCTCGTGGTTTCAAGAGTAATGGTAGCCCATAAGCTTCGCTCATTGAACTGAAGTCGGAAGACAGGGAAGTAGGGATGGCATACAGTGCTCCCTTGTTTATCAGGCGGTTGTAAAACAGCCATTTATCCTTGCATAAATCTACAAGTTCAGGATTGTTGAGAAGAACCTTTGTTCCAGCATTGGTTAGGCTTGCGCGATTTTGAGACCAGTGGAGGTGATCTGCATCAATTCCTGGAATAATCATATCGATTTGATGCTTGCCAACCACACCTACAAGCCAATCAAGATAGTTTGGAGCAGTGGTCATTGGCGCTTTCTCAAAAATGTCGCAAAAACCTTGTGCTACAGAATCTTCATAGATGGTAGTGCCTATTAATCGCAGGTTCAACTCCGCGCTTTTCAAGGCCTTTAATGCCCCATATCCTACAATGCCGCTGGCACCAGAAACAAGGATTGTTTTCATGCTGAACGGTTTGAGGCAATTCTCCGCATACCCTCTTTTAATGATATGCTCGGAAAGAAATCAATAAGTTGATAGAGAGTATCATCGAATGGAAAAACATTGTCAGGAATATCTGGTTTTTCCGGGTCGAACATGACCTTGCTCGAACTGCGAAAAGCTTCAATAGCCTCGTGGCACAACTCTTTAAATGAATAGTTTGCTGGATAAGTTACCGAATAGGTTCCGCTGATTTTCTTTTCAATCACTCTTGCAATTACTTCAATGAAATCATAAACGTACAGATAGTTTCGCTGAGGATCCGAAGACCCTTGAATGACAATATCCTTATTGCTCTGTACTTGATCAGCAACGTGATACAGAAATGGCTGGCGACTCCGAAAATCCTCTGTTATTCCATACAACTGAGACGGCTGGAGAATAGTGAGATTGGTATTGGAGGCATTGCACATGAGCTGAATCATTTCCTCCGCGTGTCTTTTTGAAAGAGCATATGCAGACCAATAGAGTGAATCACGAGATAGAATAGCGGATGTAGAAGAAATATAAACAACGTGTTTTACACCTGCTTCAATCGCTTTTTGTAGGAGAATAGCAGTTCCCATCACGTTCACATTTTCAGCTTCTACCATTTGATGCGGTAGCTTACCTCCATACGATGCGGCCAAATGCACTACCACATCAATAGCAGGCGGTAATTCAGTGAAATCGCTTAGGTCAGATAGATCAAGGTCTAAATCGCTTCCGTTTCTCGCGGAACGGATAATTTCATGATCTCTTTCAAGATTTACTACAAGTAGTTTTCCAACTGCCGACCCTGCGCCTACAACAAGGATTTTCATTTCTGCTCATTTTTTATTTCTGCCATTATTCCGCAGCTCAGCTCCGGATAATCAATTCCTAATACACAGAGAGCATCTATCAGTTTTTTGTCAAGATTAAGGGAGTTTAATTGACTGGTGGTCAACGGTTTTAGGTAAATCCCTTCCATTCCCACTACGCTGAATCCCGAATCGTGAATGTCTTTTTTCAATGATTCTACCGTATAATAGCGCTGATGGCCTAAAAGCGCATCATGTGCAGATAGCGAACACATATCGGGTAGTATGCCAGCAATATTCCCAAGTCTTCTGTTCATTGACTCCGCATTGGGAACGGCAATAAACATCCGACCCGTTGGGGTCAAAAACTTTCGGAATCTTTCCAAAATTTGGATGGGATTATCCACATGTTCTAATATGAACCCCATAACGATGAGGTCAAATTTTTCTTCCGAATCAAATTCCTCGAAATAGGTCTCAATAATCTGAGCCTTACACTCGGGATATCGCTGATTAAAGTTTTCAATAACCGCTGGCGACCCGTCTAACACCACATGTCGCTGAAAATTAGCCGAAAATATATTTGTGGAATAGCCATGCCCCACTCCCAATTCCAATATTGAGCAAGAAGGGGCTGTTTGGTTGATGATTCGTTGCGGATACCAGTTCAATAAGATTGAATTGTCGATATCATATAAATTTCCTCCTTGGTATGCACCCACATGCTCGTTCAGGTCAGTTGCCATTTTGCTCTAATGTATAATTGTTCAACATGGATTTGATTTCTGTCTTAGAATTAAACATGAGAACATCAATGATGGAAAGATTCTCAATAAACGGATTTTTCTGTTGGGCATAGCTTACCTGCCCTGTATAAATGAAATGTAGATCAACCCTCGAATCTTTAAATGGCTGCTTGTCATAAAGGCCCACTCCACCACTGGGATTGATGTAGGTAGTTGCACCTTCTTTTAAGCAAATATCCAATATTCGGTCGGGCCCTTTTTGCTGTTCATTGCCATAATTGGATGATGTTGCTACAATCTCGGTGCCTATCTCAAGGTAATCTACAACTGCTTCAATACTATGGAGCGCATAGGCAGCAATAGTAGGGCATTGCTTCAGGATAGATTTTTCGACAAGCGGGAACACTTCACTAAAATAAGGAGCATTCCTATAAGCATGCTCCATTGTAAGTATCAGTTTATCTCGCCACTTTAGAGATGGGTCGATAAGGGTGTTGGCGATGGTTATGTTCTGGCTGGCCTTCAGAACTGGAATGCTGAACGTATGGTCTGCATCATTCAGAAGTATTCTATTTCGGTTTACCCAACCTCGCTTGATGAAGTTCACATCATCATAGATAACAAACTTATCCACTGCATTAATCAACTGAAAATAACCGATATACGGGAAGAAATAAGGCTGCATTATAGCCAGCTTCATGCGTCTTTCTTTATGCGTTTAACTTCTACAGATACATAGATTCGGTCTCCCGTTTTCTCATCCACATAATAGGCATTTTGGTACGGAGCATGGGTTAATGCGCGCAGTTTATTAATAAGGTCGCCTGTTTTTACGGTTTCCTCTAAGTCTAATTTTTGAAAAGCGTAGTAGTCTTTCTTGTAATTGAGATTGCCCTTTTCTTTTGGCAAAAACGTGGTGTACTTACCCGTAATCATGGGCATAAACCATTTTTCGAGCAATTTTTCTTCGGCCTTAATAATCTTTGGATAAACGGTTCCAGAAGTGTCTTCTGGTAGAATTTCTATCTGCTTTTGGGCAATGATGGGGCCGTTGTCAATCTTCTCGTCTATTTCATGAATAGTAGCTCCGGCAGGCAAGCCATTGGCAATGCTAAAAACCCCAGGGTACCATCCTTTGTTGTAGGGGTTAAATCCTGGGTGAATATTAATACACCTTACCTGCTGCACTACTTCTGCTGGGAACAGCTGCCTGCAGTGATACGATACAATAAGTTGGTACGTGTTGGCAATGGCAGTGGCATTGCTTTTTACATCTAAGGCCGTTACGGTAGGGCTTACTGATGTCAGTTCCTTTTCGCTACCAGGAGAGCAATGCACCGTTAGTTCTGCAAACGTGTGGCAGGTGTGTTGGCTAAACAGTTTGCGGAAATGCGCTATTTGAAATCCGATATCAGAGATGAGCAGAATCTGCATTTTCATGTAACTCGTTGCTTCAAAATGATTGTTGAATAATGGTAGCTATTCTCGCTATTTCTTCGTCTGTTATTTGAGAAGAAAGGGGCAAGCACAATACCCTAGACGAAACATCTTCTGCAACAGGTGCTTCCTGATTACTTACATAAGGCAAGGCTGTAAGCGAAGGGTAGAAATACCTTCTTGGAAAAATGTTGTCTGCGTTGAGGTGCTTTATGGTATTAACTAAAGCACTTTCTGTTTTAAACACCACCGGGTAGTACGAATAGTTGTGTTCTGAAGTAATGGTTGGTTTTAGAATACGAATGCCAACCACGTGCTGTAAGTGTTGGTTATAGAGTTCGGTAGCATTCTTTCTATGTGCTACTATTTGTGGCATATGTGGCAACACACAAAGCCCTAAGGCGGCATGTGGCTCAGACATTTTAGCATTGATCCCTACGCCCTGAAAAGCTTCGGGGCCGTTATGCCCAAAGTTGCGCATGTAGCTAATGTTATGAGCTACATCTGCATGAGGTGTTGCGATGGCACCACCTTCTCCACTATGAAAAATTTTAGTGGCATGGAAGCTAAGGGTAGAAGCATCTCCGTATGCGAGTATAGATCTGCCATTTACCGTTACGCCAAATGCGTGGGCGGCATCGTAAATCACCTTTAGATTGTGCTTGGCGGCAATCTTTTCAATGGCTTCTACATCACACGGAAAACCATATACATGCGTGGCCAGTATAGCGGAGGTGGTGGGGGTAATGGCGGCTTCAATCTTTGCAGGGTCAATGCACAAATCGTCTTCCTTAATATCTACAAACACAGGGTTTAGCCCTTCCCATGCCAACGATGATACGGTGGCTACATACGAGAAGGGCGTGGTGATTACATCTCCCTTTAAATCAAGCGCTTTATAAGCCACCTGCAAGGCCAGCGTACCGTTAGAAACAGCAAACAGATGTTTTACAGCCAAGTGGTTCTGCAGCTTCTTTTCCAGTTCCACCACATTGGCTCCCTGATTGGTTAGCTGACCCGATTCCCAAATGGCTTTGATGCGCTTGGTATATTCCTCAACAGGAGGAAGGAATGATTTGGTAATGTAGAGAGGGATTTTGCTCATGCTGTCGTTGACTTCCGTAAACTAACGGATGTGGCTAAGTTAGCAGTAAAAAGGATTTTAATGTGGCGCTCATTCAAACGCATTCAAAGCTGCGATAATCTTAAGCTGATCTGAATCGGATAACCCAGGATAAATAGGCAGACTAAGCACTTCGTTATGGATTTTTTCCGTCAACGGAAATTCCAAGTGATTCAGCTCTGCGAATGCCGCCTGTTTGTGAGGTGGAATAGGATAGTGGATAAGTGTTTCTATGCCTTTTTGATGCAGGTATAATTTTAACCTGTCTCTTTGCTCACATCGTATTACATACAGATGCCATACATGCGAAAGTTTGTCTTTAGGGTGGGTAGGGGTGTGAATTAACGGGTTGGCGATGTCTTTTTCATATCGTTCAGCAATTGTTCTACGTAACCCATTATCGGTCTCTAAACTTTTTAGTTTTACGGAAAGGAAAGCTGCTTGCAACTCGTCTAATCTGCTGTTTACACCTTTTTGGGTGTGAACGTATTTTACTTCAGAACCATAGTTGCGATAGCTTCTTATGGTTTTATCTAAATCACCGTCAGAAGTTGTTACAGCTCCACCATCGCCTAATGCACCTAAGTTTTTGCCTGGATAGAAGCTAAAAGCAGCGGCATCGCCCCAATCACCTGTTTTCCTGCCATCAATTATGGCTCCATGAGCTTGCGCAGCATCTTCAAAAAGCAGCAGGTTGTGTTGCTCAGCTAGGGCTTTCAATTCTCTCATAGGTGCCATTTGACCATAAAGATGGACCACCATAATGGCTTTTGTGTTTTGAGAGATGACCTCCTTCACCTTTTTAGGAGTAAGGTTAAATGTGTCTTCGTCTGGTTCTACCAAAACGGGAACAAGCCCAGCCTTTGAAATAGCTAAAAACGTTGCTATAAACGTGTTGGCGGGCACTATAATGCCGTCTCCCGTCCTTAGCTTTCCTAATGTTTTGTACCCTTCCAGCATGAGGGTGAGTGCATCCAATCCGCTTGCAACGCCAACGCAGTTGTCAACGTCACAAAAATCAGCGAATGAGGTTTCAAAAGTGGAAACCTGATTTCCCAATATGTATTGACCGCTGGAGATGACCGAGTCAGCAACCTGCTTAAACTCGTCAGAAAACCGAAGGTTAAGATTCTTAAGGTCAAGAAATGGAATCATTTATGCTTCAGATTAAGTTCAATTGAGCTGCCAAAAGTATTTAGTTGCACAATAAATTGTAAGGCTATAAGTACTATTGTTCCCGATTCCCAAATCATTCCCTCCTCCTTTGTAAACTCCTCAACAGGGAGGAATGATTTGGTGACATGGATTGGTTCTTTACTCATTGATTTCTTTGGCTCAAAATATTGTTGAAATCTGTGGACAGCGTGGTGGTAAATAGCTTGGCGCCTTTGGTGTTGAGATGGCCTTGGTCAAACACGTTTTCAAGTTGGTAAAATTCTGGGTAATGGTCGCTGTTACTGTAGTCCAACACGGGAATTCCTTGAATTGCTCTCACATCAAAATAATGGAAATAGTTGCATTGTTCCATGGTCATCCTGGGCTGTAAGTTCAAGATAAGGAGGATTCCCTTTTCTTCACACCTTTTGTTCAGCTCTTCAACATATTCTCTATGAAACTTCAAGTCTGTGGTTTTTCCTAATTGAGATAGATAATTGTCAGAACTGCAAGCTCTTCTTTCGTCAAAGTAAACGGAATCTTGGCGTATCTTTTGTTGCCTCTCCTCAAGGTAATTTCCGTACATGGTCTTTATTTCATCGTCATAAGAGTAGTATCCGTCTAATCTTTTTCCCATATACAGGTCATGCATTTGTTTTTGCCGGGAATCCAGAATTCTCTGTACATGACCGATTTTGAAGAGGCTTTGAAAGAGCGTAGATTGATGAACCACAATCTCGTTATATTTTTCCATTACAGAAAGCGATTGACTTTCTATCAAAGCTCTTAAGCTGAAAATGAAATCGGTGGGCTCATACCAAAACAGTGCTTTATTGGTATGATTTACATCCATCATCAGTTCTTTGGGCAAATTCCCTTCGGGCGAAAAGAGTTCTACAATCAAATATTTTATTTGGTCGGCTTTATTAGAATCAATGACCTTATTAGCAAGAAAATAATTGAAAGGGCTGCCTACTTCTTCTATACCAAAATTGAAACTTGTAAGCCCTGTAATGGAATCGAAAACAAAAGGGTCGATGTTTCTGAATGTGCGCGATGAACCGATGAAAACGGCATCGTATTCGGCAGTTGAACGAAAAAATCGATCGTATTTTGAGATGTAGAGCGGAGCACCCCAAAAAGGATGGTAAACGAAAAGTGTTACTAAAACCTGAGAGCCAATAAGCAATAAGGTCAGAAAAAATAATGATTTAGAGATTAGCACTTTCATCCTAATCACTTTTTTTGCTGGATGACCTGGCGAACTTGTAAACTCAAATACTCGGTGAACGATTGGACGCCCTTTGCATTGAGATGTCCAGGATCTGCTGTTAGTTCTGTACTGTAAAGTGCTGGGTATTCATCCGCATTATTTAATCTAATAAGGTTTTTCTGATTCAGCAATTTTGCCAAGGATTCTATAAAGCTTATGCCTGTTGCTTCCATTTTTGGAGCAACTACAGTGAGGAGTCGTATGTTTCTTTTTTGGCATTTTTTGGCTAACCTGTTCAGCGCAATTAAATAAGAAGACGAACTTAGGTCAAGGTTGTAGCTTGCTAACCTTTCAGTTGAATTGGAATGCCGGATCTCATCCAATTTGAGTATTAACTCGGGCGTTTTTTTCAATTCAGGCAAAGGGTTTGCTCCGGTGCCGGCCAATTCGCAGGTTTCTTTGCTTAGCAAGCTGCGTTTCCAAAATTCCCCGACTGAAAACATCCGATAGGCGGTTAGATAAAATCGATTGAGAGATGTTTCTAACTGATCGTAGAAGCTGCCTGATGCCCCACTTCCTGAACTGTACAGGAATTGGAGGTCATACAGACTGTACCAGTTGACAGACCTAGAGACATGTCCAGGGTCTAATTCTCCCATGAATTCGATTGGGGCAAGCTCCAGAATCAACACTTTTAGATTACTACTGCTCTGCTTCAAAACATCGTTTGCAAGATTGATAGAGGTAGGAGCAAAAGCGGCATCAAAAGAATAATTGTAAGAATGAAAATTGAGATTAGTAGTGATGGAGTCGAACAATTTGACATCGATTTGCCTGCCAAAACGGCTCGACCCTACGAACAACACGTTGTAATCGTTCAGATTGTGGTGCAAATGATTAACTCGGTATGGGTCAAAATTCTTATACCGGAGTACTTTGACCTGGGAAACCGACCAATTGGTTATCAAAATAACCAGAAGACACAATCCAATTACTTTCACCGTCAGCTTTCCCATCAGAACTGGAAATAGATGAATTCCTGACTTCCAAAAACAGAGAACAGCGTGACGAATAATCCAAAAAGAAGGTAAAGCGTCCACCGAGCGTACCAAGGCAATTTGCCAACTATGTCTTCTACAGTTCCCTTTCGGCTAAGGAATTCTGCAACGAGCATAAGTGGAAGGAAAATGAGCGAGAGCAGCAATTCGTCTTTGAGTGAGCTTCCAAAGGTGAAAGCCCCGATTTGGTTTTTGCTGATGTGTGACATATTCAGAATAATATCGATGGCTTCAGAAACATTGTCGGCACGGAAAAACACCCACCCCAAACAAACCAAGGTAAACGTAAGCCCCATGTTTGCTACGCGACCTAACATGTTGTTTGAGTTGAATTTGAGCCACGTAATATTGAAGCGTATTGCCAGCTTATCGCGTACAATGGCTGCAACGAGGAAGAACCCATGCAGCGCACCCCAAACTACAAACGTCCAATTGGCACCGTGCCACAGACCGCTTATTAGAAAGGTTATGAAAAGATTGAAGAACCACCGAGATTCTGATGTTCGGCTTCCTCCAAGTGGGATGTAAACGTAATCTCTAAACCAGGTGCTAAGAGAAATGTGCCAGCGGCTCCAAAACTCACGAATGTTCTTTGAAAAATACGGAATGCGGAAGTTGGTCATAAGGTCGAAACCTAAGGTGCGAGCCACGCCAATGGCAATATCGGAATAACCCGAAAAATCGCAGTATATCTGAAACGCAAAGAATACTGTGCCTAAAATGAGTTGAAATCCTGCATAATTTTCGTGATTTCCGTAAACTTCGTTCACAATAAGCGCAAGACGGTCGGCAATCACCATTTTCTTAAAAAGCCCCCAAAGCACAAGCCGCAGACCAGACACTACTTGGTCATAATTAAAGCTCACCTTTTGGCTAAACTGCGGAAGCAAATGAACTGAACGTTCAATGGGTCCGGCCACAAGCTGCGGGAAGAAGGAAACAAAGAGAGCAAATTTCCCAAAGTGCCGTTCGGGTTGCTGGTGGCCTTTGTAAATGTCGATGGTGTAGCTCAGCGTTTGAAAAGTGTAGAACGATATTCCCACAGGAAGAATAAGATCTACCTGGCTAAGTGTTGGGCTTTCAGGTATTATTCCCGAAACGGAATTAACGGAATCGATAAAGAAGTTGAAATACTTGAAGGTGAAAAGCAGCCCCAAATTTGTGCAAAGGCTTACAAGTAATAGCGATAGCCTTACTTTTTTGCTGTTGCTTTTCCCAATTCCTAGTCCAGCAAAATAATCGATAACCGTGCTTGCCATAATGAGGATGGCATACTCTGGTTTCCAACTCATGTAAAAATAATAGCTGGCAACGAGCAGGAATAGCCACCTATATTTTGGCGAAATGACGTAGTACGTAATAAATACGAATGGAAAAAATAGAAAAAACTCGATGGAGTTGAAAAGCATCTGCCTATTTTAACAGCCTTTTTCTTTCAGTTTGGATAGGCTATGCTTTACAAAACCCTCGACAGGAGGGGGGAATGATTTGGTAATATGGAGGAGGAGTTTGAACATGTTCTATACAAGATATGCTAGGAAATCGTAGAATCTACTTTTACGCTTAAAACGCCATACGTCCTTCCGTACCACAACAAACCGTTGTCTTCAAGGGATTCTACTACAGAGAAACGGAGCACCCGTGGGGTTTTGTAAATGACTCTTGATTTGTCTATTACAAAATTGAAAACACAGAAATACTGACTCTCGTTGAGTAGCCATTTTGGGATGAAGAATGTGAAGGTTTTCACATCCCCTTTCGCGATTTTTATCGCCTCGGTGGAGGCTTCGAATAAGTGTATTTCCGAGGCAGTCCAAACGTGCATGTTTAAGTGGAAAAAATCAATCGGTTCCGAAAAGGAGAGTTTCACCTCAATCGGAATCACATTGGATGTTTTGATTACGCCACTCTCGGGAATTATTATTTTCGAATAATGTAGCTTAATTAAAGTGTCATTATCCGGCAGGTCTTCTTCGAAACGAAGGAGGTCATTTTGTACCCCACCCAGACTCAAATACCTATCAACCGCCTCATCTGTATTGCCATTAAAAGCAATACTTCCATCTTCCATCAAAAGTGTTCGCGAACACATGGTAGAAACCGCCTTCATGTTGTGGCTTACAAATAATACTGTTCTTCCTTGACCAGAAGAGACATCTTCCATTTTTCCAATTGCCTTTTTCTGAAATTCGGCATCGCCAACTGCTAAAACTTCATCTACAATAAGAATTTCGGGCTCTAAATGTGCTGCTACCGCAAAGGCCAAGCGTACATACATTCCAGAGGAATACCGCTTTACCGGAGTGTCAATATATCTTTCAACTCCAGCAAAATCGATGATTTCATCCAGTTTACGGGTTATTTCTTCTCGCCTCATTCCCATAATTGAGCCGTTGAGATATACGTTCTCTTTTCCAGTAAGTTCAGGATGAAAACCAGTACCAACTTCGAGCAGACTGGCAATTCGGCCTTTGGCTTTTATGCAACCTGTTGTAGGGGCAGTTACTCTCGATAGCAGCTTTAATAGTGTGCTTTTTCCTGCACCGTTTTTTCCAATAATGCCAAGAACCTCGCCCTGTTTAACTTCAAAGTTCACATCTTTCAGCGCCCAAACATAATCGCTGCCTGCCTTCGCGTCTCGGGTATTGGTTTCTCCGAGTTTTAGGTACGGGTCTTCCTTCCCTCTTACTTTATACCACCAACCAACTAGGTCTTCGCGTAACGTACCCGAACCGACCATTCCCAGTCGGTATTGCTTTGACAGATTCTCTACTGAAATAATTGTGTTGCTCATTATACCGTGTCCATAAATGTTCGTTCAACACGATGAAAAAGGATTACTCCTATTAGCAATATCACGGAAATAAAGGCCCCGCTGTAAACAAGGTCTATAGCATCTACGGTTCCTACTCCAGTAAACCCTAATCTAAAAGCCTCAATTATTGGAGATATTGGATTGAACTTTACAAACCATTTATACGAGTCTGGAACAGCTGAAACTGGGTAAATAACGGGACTTACATACATTAAAAGCGTTACTCCAAATCCAATAAAATTTTTCAAATCTCTGTACTTAGTGGTCATTGCAGAAAGAATGATGCCCACACCGAGTGCCAACCCACCCATCATTATTACGAGTAAAGGGAACAGCCATGCCCATTTGGTGATTTCTAAATTGGAATCAGTAAAGAACATATAATAAGCCACCAGACTGAAGAACATAAGGAGTTGAACTCCAAATTTGAATAGGGTAGAAATAACGGTAGCAATGGGCGCAATCATACGCGGAAAATACACTTTCCCGAAAATGGCCGCATTGTCAGTAAATGTGTTTGAAGTGGCGGTAAAGCAAGTGGAAAAGTAGTTCCAAAGAGTGGTTCCGCTGAGGTAGAAAACGGGGCCCGGAATTCCATCGGTTGACATGCCTGCAATTGACCCGAAAACAAAATTATAGGCTACAACCGTAAATATAGGAGCGAGAAAAAACCATAAAGGTCCGAGTATGGTTTGCTTATAAACAGCAACAATATCGCGCCTAACGAAAATTAGAACGAGCTCTCGATAGCTCCAAATTTCTTTAATGCGAAGATTCCACCACTTCTCATGCGGTTCTATGATTAGAGACCAATTTTCTTTGTCAACTTGCATTTAGCTACTGTTGCGACAAAAATAGAACTCTATACATCACTTTTAGGGGTTATTCTTAATTTGCCATGTGCATTCGGAGGACGTATTTTGTTGTCAATCCCAGTCGGTGAAGAATTTAATGATTATCCGCTTGTTTCCCCAATTACTGAAAATAGGCGGTCAATCTTATTTGCGATGGACAATTTGCAATTTCCGATCGGCAATTTGTCAATGCCTAAATAGAGTTGACCGTTTTTCAAATTCATTTTCTTTAGCGGGCGAAACCCTTGTTCACGTATTGAACCGGCCCGCACGGCAGATTGTCTTTCGCCAATTGTCCATTGCAAATTATTTTCAGGCATTGATGAAAACAGCAGGTGATATTTATCCCGTTGGGGAAAGTTGCGGATAAGCATAAAGAATTTTTTATTCAGAAGGTTAGGTACCTCAATATGATGTCAAATAGAATAAATAGCTTTTTTGTTATTGTGGCGATTGGATTTTTTTGGGGTTGCGCACCAGATTCTCCGAGGAAATCCGTCCTCATTTCTATGTATTATCCCGATAGTAGTTATCAGAATTGGTTATTGCATTTCGACAGTACACTTGTGTTCTATCAAGCGTACGGTATGCCTACCGATTCGTTGGAAAAGATTTTATTGGAAGTTGATGGGCTGATTCTGACAGGCGGAACCGATATGCATCCTTCTTATCACGGAAAGGATTCTGCCGTTACCCAATGCGGCCCCATTGACATTTATCGCGATTCGCTTGAGATTGCTCTGGTGGAACACGCGTTCGAAATAAAACTTCCCATATTTGGTGGTTGCCGAGGGATGCAATTACTGAATGTTGCGAAAGGAGGAAGTTTGATTATTGATATTCCATTAGAAACTAATTCTACCATACATCAACAGAAAAAAGGGGATGCCCATCACATGGTTTATTGCCACCCGTGGTTGGCTAGAATTTTGGAAAAGGACAGTGCGGAGGTGAACTCAAATCATCATCAGGCAGTTGATGATTTGGCAAGCGGGTTTAAAGTGCTTGCCTGTGCTCAAGATTCAATAATAGAGTCGGTTTATTGGGAAGATAAAACAGTTCACCCATTCGTGCTTGGTGTACAATGGCATCCAGAGCGGATGGAACGCAATAATCCGATGGCTGCTAACCTAGCGCGGGTTTTCTTGAAAAACTTGAATCGGTCGGACTAGTTTTTTACGAACCGAAACCAGTTGGACTCAGTGTGTAAAAGGTAAATTCCGTTAGGAAGATGAGATAGGTCAACTTGGTTGCTGACGGCTGGGATTTTTATTATTTCAACTCCTCGGATATCCGTAATAAATGCCAATTGATTTAGCGATTTTTTCAAAAAAAGGATGTCTGAAACAGGGTTCGGGTAAGCAAAATTCGGGTCTAACGAAATTTCATCAATGCCAACTGGCGATGAAACGGTAAACTGGAATTGACCTACATCATCCACAACTATTCCTGGACTACAGCTGGGTTCGCCAAATCCGCTTGTTAACGAAAAATTAAACGTATAATCTCCTGCTGGTAACTGCCCCAGTTGAAAGGTGTCGGTGGTAGGGCAAATGACCGTTAAGAGTCCCACGCAGTGATGGGCATAGCCGGAAACGGCAAACCCATTGGTGTTGTGTCCTTGGTTATCTAATTCGCAGTTTCCGCTATTAAATTGCACACCAACATGTATTTCTACCTGATCGGAAACCGTTGGGTTAGGAGGAGAAATTGAAATGCCAGTAATTGTTCCTTGAGCCAAAAGTTGAATTGATAAAAAAAGCAGTGTGCAAATAATCGTAATGTGTTTCATGGTGTAGTTTTTCTATAAACGCAGTTGGCTTTTGCAAGTTGTCAACCAGATAGAATGATTACGCTCAAAGCTTGCAGAATCATAGTTCCTTCTAGCCAAAAGGAGCAATAAAAGTCACTTCGTTGTGGAGTTGCAACAGAAACACCGGCCGATACAAGAGTTGTACTTGCTAAATAGCCTAAAAAGTAAGGATGGTTTGCCCCAATTCGGTGATAAACAAGGAACATGAAGATTACCAAGAGAAATTGTGCAAGAACAACCGAACGCTGCCAGCCAATTACTGAAGGAATAGTACGTACACCTTTTTTTGCATCATTAACTAGGTCGCGAATATCAAACGGAATAGTGATTGCCAAGATGAAAAGAAACCGGCCTAGGGCTACTTGCCAGCTAATGAGCTCCAAAATTTGCTCAAAACCATAAAGATGTACCGCGGGTAGAATGACTGTCATTCCTGTCCAAACCGATGCGATGAGAAAAATCTTCCATAAACCTATTTCGCGCAGGCGAATTTTGGTCGCTTTTCTTCTAAAAATTGGGATGGTATAAGCAAGAGCCACCAATCCCAATGGAAGCATTAGTAGTAAGATTGCTTGATTGAGAAACCACACGGATGACCCAGATAGAACGAGTCCGAAAAGCAGGGTGAATTTCATCAGTCGTTCATTATCTAAACACCAATGATGACGTTTGGATTCGGTTCCAAACTCCCGAAGCTCGTGCAATCCGGAGAGCATGTTCATATTGTAAATAACCAACGTACAGCCCAGTATGAAAGTAAAAAGTGGCCAGTTCCACCAGCTGCCTGTGAGTTCGAGCCATGTAAGAAGCCCCATGGCTGCTGCGCATAGCGAAACCCACCAACTTCCAAAGACGAAATAGCGGAATAAGCCTTTCATTAAGTTGTGAATTTAAGACTTACGTAAAGGCAAGAGGAACAAGCCTTTTGTTTTTGATGTACAATTAACCCAGATTATGCAATAGAAAATCTATTACGTTTTGAAACTACTGCAAAATAAAACGCTTCGCTGTATTTTCGGATTTCACCATAGCGGTGCTATGCTGGAATCCATAAAACACTTAATTTTATTGTAGTGTCAACCCTTATCACGAAGTTCTACTGCATAATCTGGGATTAACGTAGCAGTGGAGCGGTAAGCAATGCCACTGTAGTACCAATTCCAAGTCCGGCCAGCGACCCCACCGAAAACGCCCATGCTTTTCGGCCTGTTGCTGAACGTTCGTAACCATCCAAATATGCCTGAGACTGCAATTCGCCACCATTCAATTGTAATTTTGGGTTGACCTTGGTTGGTAGCACCGTGAGTACAATAAGTGATATGGCCGGTGGAATTGGGCCATAGAAAGCGTCCAACGTCCATGTCATAACAAGGCTAGATGCCAAGCCAACACCAGCACCAATTCCTAAATCGTGCAGGCTGTGTTTTCTTCCGTCTTGCCGTCCTTTAATATACATGCGCATTTCCTCAACGCCATATTCCAGTTCGGCTTCGCCATCGGCCAAAAATCCAAGTGTATCGGCATTATAAACGATTTCTTCTGTGCCATTAGCTTTGAGAATGGAAAAAACTTTGTTTCGTGGAGCACTTCGTGTAAACTTTCTGCGGTGTTTGGCTTCAAGAGTTACCTGTTGCATTTCTGCAGACTCCTTCTTCAGACGCTCAGTGAGTTCTCGTTTTAGTTCTAAGGATTTAATGGCGTCCAATTCTTTGGCTTTCCACTTTTCAAAGTCAGCAGGAGAAAGGGTTTCAAGCTTGTATTTTACAGAAGCCTCGAATTCGCCACGTAGTTTTTTGAGTTTGACCTGTTGCTTTTCTTCTTTTTTCTTCAACAGCATGCTTTGTTTCTCTTGCTTTTGTTGCCATTTTTCTAATGACTGCAATTCTCTCAGCTTAGTTTCTCTTTCAATAATGCTTAACTCCATTTTCTTGCGTTGCTCTTCATTTTGAAAGAAAATGTCGTTGTAATCATAGGAGATTACCTCTCCCTTCAGATTTTTAATCTTACCGTTTGTAAGAAGGAGTCTGTCTTGTCCAGAACTGGAAAGAGCAAGACCGAAAAGAAAGAGGGACGAAAGAATAAATCGGATTAGAAGCATGGGCTTAAACGTAATTCAAAGATATTAAATGCCCAAGTCGGTATTATTAAAGCGACATCAATTTATACAGTAACCTGTGCATAAAATGAACATTTGACACGATATGGAATTAAATCCTGTGGTAAATTTGCGCGAGATTACAAAAAACCGCTATGAATCAAGACAAATTTGTCAACCGTCACATTGGCCCGAGAGAGGCAGATCTTCAAGAAATGCTTTCCACTATTGGTGTAAAAAGTCTAGAAGAGCTGATAAG